>LULF01000157.1_pt1 | contig 32286 bp, 29 predicted proteins | sample 728221 | NCBI WGS metagenome assembly LULF01 (sample SAMN03860296, study PRJNA289734) | marine metagenome | biome: seawater column; feature: ocean; material: water; isolation source: Red Sea water column Station 169 - depth 500m | place: Saudi Arabia: Red Sea | collected 2011-10-15 | depth 500 m | reverse complement strand
ATTATACAGCTCAAACAGGAATAAAAGCTTTGAAAGACTTAGCACAACACTGGCAAAATATTATTAGTATAAGATCAGATGCAAATATAAAATTTTTTAAACATCCCGACTGGCCCCAGCCAAGCGTTATCTTAACTTTCAAAGGAAAGTCATCTCAAAAAATAATTACGGGAGGGCATGCAGACTCCATCAATACAGATGACGAAGGCAAACATTCCCTTGCTCCCGGTGCCGATGATAATGCTTCCGGAATTTCCGTTATAACTGAGATCATTCGTGTTTTGGTTAATCATAATTATAAACCCAAAAATACATTAGTTTTTATGGCCTATGCTGCAGAAGAAGTAGGGTTACAAGGCTCGATGGAAATTGCAAAAACATACTATGAAAACAAAGAAGACGTCTTAGGCGTGATTCAATTTGATGGCACTAACTTTAATGGAAGCGATATTAAATTTGCCCTCATCAATGATAATACAAATGCTGATCAAAACAAGTTTATTGGCAACCTTATTGATGAGTATCTCAACGTTGCCTGGGGCTATGATCAGTGCCAATACGCCTGCTCGGATCATTATTCATGGGATTATTATGGATTTAAAGCATCATTTCCAGCAGAAGCTAGAATAGCACAAGAAAACCCACGAATTCACACAGAAGAAGACACCTTAAAGGTCTCTAATTATACTGCTGACCATGCAGTTCATTTTGCTAAACTAGGTCTTGCCTATATTATTGAGCTAGATAAATAAAGTAATAAATATTACTAACTGACCAGCTAAATTGATAATAGAAAAAGGTTGAGCTCACTACATGAAAGAATGTTGGAACCTACCAAAAAAAATGTTATAGTCTAAAGACAATATGAATTAAAATGCATGGAGGCATTTTTTTATGAGCCAAAAAGAACAAGATGTTGTCATTCAGCCTAATATCAATCAAGACATAAACCCCGAATCATTTCCCGAGTTTTATAAACCACTATCCCGAATTTCTACAGATATTGACTTTGATAAAGAAGGTAAACAAGTCAGTTTTATTCGTGTTCCTCACTCTCGTAACGATTCTGCTTGGGGCTCCATCTTCATTCCTATTGTTGTTTATAAAAATGGATCAGGACCAACAATTTTACTTACTGGAGGTATTCATGGTGACGAATACGAAGGTCCTATTGCCTTAAACTTACTTACTCGAACTTTAAAACCTGAGCAAATTCAGGGTCGAGTTATTATTTTACCCGCTGTTAACTTACCAGCAATTATGAATGACTCAAGACTCTCTCCAATTGATAATTTAGATCTTAACCGTTCTTTCCCTGGAGATAGAGAAGGAAGCCCTACTTTGGCCATCGCTCATTATTTAGACAAAGTTTTACTTCCACTGACAGATATCGTTATTGATCTTCACTCTGGAGGAAAATCTTTAGACTTTGTTCCTAGTATAGCTATGCATAAACTAAGTGATAGAAAGCAACATAACGCCACTTTTGAGGCTCTTATGGCCTTTGGAGCACCCTATGGTTTCATTCATTCCGAAGTTGATGGAGATGGGACATTTGATACAACAGCTGAAAATAAAGGTGATGTTTTTCTTTTCTCAGAACTTAGAGGAGGTGGCCGAGTTTCAATCGAAGGGGTTCAAGTGGCCAGAAATGGATTAAGAAATATACTAGAACATTTTGAAATTGCCTGCTTCCCTAAATTAAAAGCCCCACATTGGAATGCAAAAAAGACTCAGATGATACTCGATACATCTCACTCGGACTGCTATGTTAGAGCTCTAACTGAAGGTATTTATGAACCTTTTTTTGAACTTGGTCAACATGTCAAAAAAGGCAAATCAATAGGAAGAATTCACTTTATACAAAACTTAAAAAGAAAACCTGTCACTATTCAGGCTCAACACTCTGGTATTATTGTTGCCAAAAGGGCTTTAGGATGGGTCTCTCCAGGAGATTGTTTAGCAGTAATTGGAAATGAAATAAAAGGATAGAAAATGAGCAAAAAAGTAGATTGGACAAAAGTAAGTGAAGGAACAAAAGCAATTTGGTCAGGTGAATTAGACTGTTTCCAAGATCATGCCTCTCAAATGCCTGTCGTCCTCTCGGTCGCCTATGGCTATGAAGACCTCGATGAATGGTATGATGTTGCTTTAGGAAAAAAGAAAGGACATATATACTCAAGAAATACTAATCCGACCACTGAACTTTTTGAAGAAAAAATGCGAATTATTGAAAATGCTGAAGCTTCGACAAGTTTTTCTACAGGAATGGCCGCTATAAGCAATACTCTCTTCGCTTTGCTAAAACCTGAAGATCGAGTTGTTTCAATTAAAGACTCCTACGGTGGTACAAGTAAAATATTTTTAGACTTCTTACCTAAAAATAAAGTAAATGTCGTTCTTTGTGAAACTGGAAACCATGAAGAAATGGAAGCTGAGATCGCCAAAGGTTGTAAGTTGGTTTATTTAGAAACCCCAACAAACCCTACACTTAAGATTATCGATATACAAAGAATAGTTAAAGCTGCTAAGAAAGTTGGAGCAATAGTGGTCGTTGATAATACTTTTTCTACTCCTATTAATCAAAAGCCTCTAGATTTAGGTGCTGATATTTCTCTTCACAGTGCGACTAAATTTCTTGGAGGACACTCCGATGCTACAGCTGGTATTGTCTGTGGAAGTAAAGAATTAGTTCAAAAGATATTTCATTATCGCGAAATTACTGGGGCCACAATTCACCCTTTAACCTCTTACTTGCTTGTAAGAAGCTTAAAAACATTAGAACTTAGAATTCAACGTCATAATGAAAATGCACTTGAGCTTGCCAAATACTTGGATAACCACGAAAAAATTGAGCATGTCTTTTACCCTGGACTTGAGTCTCATCCTGGTCATGCCATTGCAAAAAAGCAAATGAAGGGTTTTGGAGGAGTTCTCAGCTTTACTCTAAAAGGTGATTATAACACAGTAAAAAAATTCTTACCTAAACTCAACTTTGCCCATATGGCCGCTAGTTTAGGCGCCGTTGGAACCTTAGCAGGCCCTCCAAAAACAACATCTCATGTTGAGCTTACAGAAGAACAAAGAGCACAGCTTGGAATCCCTGAATCTCTCATTAGATATTCAGTCGGTATTGAAAATATTAACGACCTGATAGCTGACTTTGAGCAAGCTTTATCGCAAATTTAATTTTTATAAAATACTTTTCTCGCCGGCAGGTCAAAAAAACTTTTGGCCCCTGTCGGTGTGATTTGAACTGTTTCTGAAATCCCCATAATCATCTGCTGCTTTGGCATCATAAAAAAGGGAATTAAGTGAATGGTCATATTTTCTTCAAAAACTTGTTTATTAGTAGGATTTAAACTTAACAAATGCCCCTCATCCCAAGCCGGTGCAAAAGAAATTCCAATCGAATAACCAGATCGACCCGTTTGCCAAGCTCCACAAGAACTCTTTGAAATAATATCAATATTTTTTTGGGCCACATCTCCTACACAAACACCTGGTTTCATCTTATCCATAGACTCACTTAAAGCTTCTAGCACAATACTTTCAGCCTCTTTAAGCTCAGATGTTTCCTTGCCCATAAAAATGGTTCTCATCATAGCTGTGTGATAACGCTTTTGGCAGCCAGCAAGTTCCAAAAAAACACAATCATCTTTTTGAATAGTTCGCCCCTCCCAAGTTGCGTGCCCAATATTTGTTCGCTCCCCTGTAACGATATAGGGAGGAACACAGGGATATTCTCCTCCACTTCTATACATCGCCTCATGAATAGCCGCTGCAATATCATTTTCAGTTTTTCCCACCTGCGCAGCTTCATAACCTGCCAACATTGCTTTTTCAGTAATACCAGCTACATTTTTCATTAAGGCTATTTCTTCGCTCGATTTAATTAATCTTGCTCTATCTAAAAAACGACTTATATTACTCCATTGAGTAGATTTAAACTCTTGCCTAAAACTTTCAATCGTTTTTTGTCTTAGGAAAAAACTATCTAACTCAAACCCAATATGAGCGGTTTGGGAGTACCCAAGATTTTTAATTATTTCAATCGCCGTTTTGACTGGGTCTTCAGTATCAAGATAACTAAAAGTTTCTTCAACCCATGTTCTCGTTTTAAAATTAGACTCTTCTAAAACTCTAGAAATAGAAAAACATTTCCCTTCTAAGGGAACACCCACAAGCTGAAAAGAATCATAGCCTGAAGTTTGATGTCCGGTTAAATAAGTTAAATTCTCCTGATCAGTTATAAGGGCCAGACTAATATTGGCTTTGGCCATTTCTTCTCTTAAAATAGCTAAACGTCTTTTATATTCATCCAATGAAAAAACTAACCCTTTATGATTGCGCATATAACTCCTTAACAAATAGACCTGTTCTTATTATAAAAGTGAAAAATACACTAAGTCTAGATGGAGGAATATGCTCTCGTAATGGCCTATCAAATGTTAGATTGAAACTCCTTATTTCCAGGAATATCGACAGGGTCAGGACTGTCCATATTAATCCCCAAATGGAGTACTCGAGTCCCAGCAGAACAATTTGGACGCATATTTTTTCCAATAACAACGCCTGATTTATCAGCGACAATTTCCTCTCTCACGTTGCCAAAGACATCATAGACTTTTGCAATGACTTCACCTTTGTTAACTTGATCCGCTAATTTAGGAAAAACATCTATTATTCCTCCTTTCTTAGAATAAATCCAATAAGAGTGATCACATAAAACAGCATCAGTAACCATGTCTTGAACTTTACCCTTTAGCATTTTATAAAAGCGCATTGTATTAATGATCCCCTCTAAGGTTTCATCAATAAGACCATGTTGAAAAGCATTAGGGTTTCCTATTTCAATGGTAATTGCTGGTATTCCATTTTCATTGGCCCAAGCACGCAAGGTTCCTTTTTCATCAAACTTTTGAACTATAATTTGAGGGTTTTGTAAAAAAGCTAACGTTCTAGTCTGTTCATTTTCAATATCTGCACGTATATAAAGACTATTCACTCTACCTTGACTTGCCGTATGAAGATCTAATAGAAAATCAAATTTTTTTATAATTTTCTCTATAAAATAATGAGCATAAATTCGACTTGCTGCTCCTGAACTCTCCCCCGGCATAATACGGTTTAAGTCAATATTATCGCTAAAGGCCCTTTGATTCATTAAGTAGCCAGGAACATTGGCTATCGGCACTAAGACAAGATTTCCGGCTAACTCATTAGGATCAATGATATCAACGAGCTTAAAGATAGTCGAAATTCCATTTAACTCATCTCCATGAAGGGCTGCAGTAACACCCAAAGTAGGACCTTTTTTAACCCCTCTCACAACGATCACAGGAACTCTCCAAGGAACGCCTAAAGAATTATCTGAAATATGCAAATGAACCTTATGAATTTCTCCCTTTTTTAAGGACGAAAGTCTTAACTCTTCTTTTGTTTTTATAACGAGAACTTTTTTTTCCATTTTTTTCCTAAAGTAAAATTTCTTTTAATAAAGAAGCATCATTATCTAACGACTTAAATAATTTAAATCGAAATTGCCCTTTTTGATTAGTTAAAGTTTGGGCCATCTTATCAATGGCCACAATGGATAAAACTGTTTGAATATAGGCTTCAATCAAATCATCCATTCCTATTCCTAGTGAATTGAAGTCTTTTCTATCCATCAACATAAGCCTAGATGTATCAGAACTCCATTCATTTTCGTTTAACTTAACCGATAAATTTGTTCCTAAAACTTCCCAACTGTTTTTTGGAGCTTCAGCACTTAAAGGAGATTTTGCCCTTCTGGCATAAATCGCACAGGGATAAAATCCTTTAGGTGAAGAATAAACCATGACCCTTAAGTCCGCTATAAAAATATTATCGCGTTTGTTAGGGATGGTTCCAATATGAAAGTACCTTTTTCCATATTGATTAGTTGAGCTCCACTCATAATGTCCTATCAAACTTTGAACAATAAATTGATCATAGGCATAATCCCCTTGCATAAACTCATCAAGTTCTTCTTGAGAAGTGATCGTATAAACACCTTGGCCTGCATTTGAATAAGGATTTTTGACTACCGCTTTGCCCCCAAATTTTTGAACCCAAAGCGGAACCTCTACCTTTGAAACATCCTTTATCGTTTCCGGAGTATGAATATTAAGTCCACTTGCTACAATTTCTGAATTAAAAAGCTGATAGGCAGTATTGGCCAATAATTTATTTCTTCCCCCAGCTAAACACACAAGAGTTGAGTTATAAATAAATGTTTTAGTCCCTGTGGGGATTCTATTCCAAGGTTTTTGAGTAACATAGCGAAAAGCAGCTCTTATAGGAACTTCAGTTCCATCCTCAAGAGTTAAAATCATAACTCCTTTCTCAAACTTTACAAATTGTTTTTCATTATGAAAATGAGGGATCAGATAAACTTTCTCACCAGTTAGTTCTGCTATTGTTGCAGCATAACCAGATGTTTCCATATAGTTTTTATCATAAATAACGGCAAGGGCACCTTTTGGTAACCTTTTCTTTTTTAGTTGAGGGAGAAAAGAGTTTTCAATTAAGTATCGGTAACCTCGATACTCATCCGAGTCAGTTCGAGGAGGCATAGACTTTTGCCCAGAGGGACAAGAGTTTGTTTCCAAGACCACCATCGATCTATTCCCATTAGCAGTCGTCACATAAAAAAGATCAGCTCCGCCCCAAAAAAAATGCTTTGATTGAGATTTTAAGATTTTTTTTAAGACATCGGTATCGACTTTAGGATTGAGATGACTATACCTTTTAATGATTCTTTCATGATCTAAATTAAAAAAATGGCTGACCATGGCATGAAGCTGTGAATTTAAAGCTTTTGGATAAAAATGGTCTTCTGCCTCAAATTGCTCTTTTTCAAAAATTTCAACTTTTCTTTTCATATAGAACTCACTTTTTATTTGAATGAAAAAGTTTTAAACCAACTCCTTCATAACTATTTTTTACAATTCCCCAAACAAAAGTTTGCAACTCTTCTAATTCTCCCAAAACAACAACATCATTATCTTTACACAATCTATTTTTTGCAACCTCTGGTACAATACTAAAGGCCATTCCTTCTTTCGTCACCATCTCAAATAGATTTATATCATCTCCTTCACCAATTTGCTTGGGGCTTAAACCATTTTTAGTAAAGAAGAGCTCAATTTCATACTTCAACAAAGACTCTTTAGTATAATTCAAGAAAGGAATTTCATTAAGAATGACAGGGAAAGCAATATTTTTTCGTTTATATTTTTTATGGGCTATGGCAAATGTTTTATTTACTCCCACTCTATAGGAACTCAAGTGTGTCGACAAACCATCATTTGTATTAGTAAAAAGTATATCGATATTATCTTCTTCTAATTCTGCTAATAAAAGATGTCTCTCGCCTTCCTGAATATTGACTTTAACGTTTTCTTGCGAAAATAAAGGCATAATCCAATCATAAAGAAAATAATGTGACAAAGAGTAGGTAATCCCAATATCTAAAGTCTTTTTAGGTCTCTTGAGATCATTTCTTAATTGCGAGGTCAACTCCTTTGATAAATCAAAAACTTGTTGCGCATACTTTAAGGCCAAAGCTCCTTCCTTAGTAAGTACAAGAGATCGGTTTTTCCTTTCAAACAAAGGGCAATGAAAGTACTCTTCTAAAAGCTTAATCTGATCGCTAATTGTTGGTTGGGAGACATGAAGCTTATGAGCTGCCCCTTTGATTGAACCTTCCTTAGCTACAATATAGAAATAGTATAAGTGGTTGAAATTTAGCCTATCCAAACAAAACTCCTTGATTAATACTTAGTTTTAACCTAATTATTTCAAGAAATAAAACGATTTTACCTGAAAATAAATTTACAGGATAATTAAGAAACGTTCACCAACACAAGAGGAGTGTTTGCAATGAAGTTTTTAATGATCCCTTTACTAAGTCTAGCTTTAATCCAACCAGCGCTAGCAGTAAAGCAAAAAAAGAAAGCATGTAAGTCTGGAAGAACTCTAATTAGCTGTGAAGGTATTGCTGGGGCCACCAGAGATGCTTTTTGCGCTAAAGCTAAAATAACGGAAAAGAAAAAAGAAAAAATTTGTAAATTAAAAAGAAAAACTAAAAAACAAAACAAAAAAGTGAGGTCATAATGAAATCTTTTTTAAAAGCGCCTATTTATTTTCTTATTTTAAGTCTTCTTTGGACAGGAGTGAGTTATGCTCAATCCGTAGAAGACACTTCTTCTGATGAAGAACTTAGTATGCCAGTTGAGTCTGACTCTATGCCTATGTCTGATAATGAGCTCGGCTCTGAAACTTTAGATGAATCAAGTTTCGAATCAGACGAATAGACTCACACCCAAGGGCCATTCATTTGGCCCTTTTTAAAAGCACTCCAGAGGTTCGTTACTAAGTTTGAGTTTTCTCTTCTATCCCCACCGTAGTCGGACGGTTAAAAAACGATACCACTCATATCCATTAAATTTTTAAAGCTTTATTAATTTTATCAGAAGCCTTTTTATAAATATCGTACTTCCCTAAAAAGAAACGTAATAAATAATAATCTATAAATCTCACCACAGGTAAACCAAAAATAGAAATGGCCAAAGAAGTCAATAATCCTATAAAAACAAGTTGAGTTCCATTAGGATTATTTTGTAAAAACAAATTTGGGGTATTCATTCCAAAAAATCCCACAATTAAATTTAAAGGCAAAAAAACTGCTGATAAAAGAGTTAACATAAAAATATTTTTATTCAGCCTATCATTTTTGATAGAACTATAATAATGATGAATAGCATCTAGTCGTGCTAAAAAATGTGTCGTATTCGTCAAACTTAATTGGACCTCTTCCAATAAAGAGTGAAACTCTTGCTCAGGGAAGCTTTCGACCTTAGCAAAGTGTTTATAAAACTCCTTTAAGACGCGAATATGTCGCGTATAATGCCTTTCTATTCGGGAAAGATCTTTTTTCAAGTCAAACCAAACATCCATGAAAACACGATGAGACTTACGTTCGAAGAGAATATCTTCAAGTTCATCAATTTCGTCTCCAAAACTATCTATAATATCAGTATTTTGTTTATAGATAGGTTCAACAACTGAAACAAAATCTGAAATTCCTTTTTCATATTGAATAAAGTCTTTCTCACCTCTATTGTAATGATAAAAGCCCCCCTCATTATTAAATAAAAAGCCACGTGACCTATATTCCAAGCCTTCCTTAGAGATTTTAAAGCCTCGAATAATCAATATTTTATAATTTTTATGAGTATAAAATACTGAATAATGATCCTTTTCATTTAAATCTTCAATATGTAGGGGGTCAACGACTTCTCTAAGGTCACTCATAAATTTTTCTCTGCTTTGTTAGCAATAAGTTGCTCTATACGAGGGTGCACATATTGAGAAACTTTCTCTCCCAATAAGGCCAACTCCCTTACAATGGTTGAACTAATAGTTGCATAGTGAGGCTTAGTAAACATGCAAATCGTTTCAATATTTTTACTAATCCCACGATTCCCAACTGAAAGTTCAAATTCAAGTTGGTAGTCTGAACTACTTCGTAAGCCACGAATTAAAAAACTGGCCCCAACATCTTTAGCAAACCTTGCCGTACTTCCTTCGATGACTTCAAGCTTCACATTATCTAATTTATAATGTTCTAAATAAATCTGCATCATTTCTAATTTATCATCTTCAGAAAAAAGTGACTTTTTCTTTGAATTTTTAGCAATAATCCAATAGACCTTTTTGAATTTTTTAGCGGCTCTCATCATAATATCAGCATGTCCCCATGTCGGAGGGTCTGCACTAATGGCATAGACTGCAATCGCCTGTGCACTCATTTTTCTATAGGCTTGTTCTAAAATTTTTCTGCTTTTTCCAACTAGGGTAATCCATGTTTGCCTCTTAGTTTAAAGATATCTTCAGTTTTATTTTAAACATAAATTAACTTAAAGACCAACTTAAGACGATAATTAAATTTACAATCAACGTAACTATATTTAAACTTGTTTTATCTTTTTATTAAAAACAATCAATCATGGGAAGCTGCTGACAAACCTTGGGAGATTTATCTAAGTTTCCATACAAAGTAATATTTAAATAATTTTTCACATTATAAAGCGAATTAAAGTCAACGATTTGATTTTCTGAAACATCTATATAATTGAGTTTTTCTAACGTTTCAATTCCATCTAAGCTCTCTAATTTATTATTTGAAATATATAAAGACTCAAGCTTGCTCATTTGACTTAGACCAGAGAGGTCTTTTAAATTATTATAATCAAGATATAATAAAGTAAACTCATGATATTCTTTAATAAGATTTAAATTTTCTAACCCCATCCCACTCAAATTCAATGACGTCATTGACTTCAGTCCAATATGAAGTTGTAAACAATCCTCTTTGCCTTGAATAAGTCTAACTTCATCTATAACTTCTTGCGTGCTGACTGGTTCATTTTCATAATTCATACAAGCTTGAAAAAAATGAGTTTTAAAATGATTATGCTTTTGCTTCTTTCTTCCAATTAACTTGTTGGCCTTAATTTCACTTATCTGTGCCAAAGAAATATTATTTCCTGTAATATCCAGTTCAGCAAAAGAATGAGTTTTTGTAAGAGCAGAAATATCTTGAATTTGGTTATCGCTGAGGTCTAATTTTGTAAGAGAAGAAAAAAACTTTAAAAGTTTCACATCTACTAAAAACTCATTGCTTAAATTAAGCTGCTGAACTTTCTTTCTGATCAAATCTAATTGCCTACAACTTGTCACATTTAAATTTCGAAACAAAGCCTCAACCGTAAGTCGAGTTTTTCCCTGCGCCATCAAACAAGCATCGAGAAACGATTGATCATCTTGAGAAAATATTTGTTGTGAACAAATAAACTCAAAATCACCTATACTCACTCCTGTCTTTGACTTAACCCAACACAGACTATCTGGAATCAAACTATAATAAGTTAAAGATTCTTCTCCAGCACATTTTCCCTTAACACGGCTTGCCGCACCGATCAAATAAGCTTGATTATCTATATGAACAAGAGCAGGCCCCCCACTATCACCTTGGCAAGCTCCTTTACCACTTTTATTTAAAACAATTTCATTGGCATAAACTTCTACCAAAGGCATTTGAGTTTTATACTTAACTCCCACTTTTTTTTCAATATCACCCAGTTGACCAAAAACATTCTTTCGATGTCCAAAACCAATAATTTCAACCTGCTTACCAACCTGGAGTGCTGCTTTTAAATCAGAAACTGATGTCAATAAAGCTAATGGTTTTAAAAAAAGTATTGGTTTTTTGAGTTCAATTAAGGCCAGATCATTTTTTCCACGATAATGATTTCGATAAGCAGGATGCGTAAAAATATTCGCAATTTCATACTGTCCCTTAAATAGACCCTCTTCCTCTCCTGTACCAATATAAATTTTAGTTTCTAAAATAAACTCTTCCATGCTTTTAAACTGCTGAGGTAACTCAACCGGAAGTATACAATGGGCCGCTGTAAGAATATATTGTGAATCAATAAGACTTCCAGAACATAAAACCTTCCCCTTATAAGTTATCGCAACGACTGAATGATATTCAGGACTTACAACCTTCTGTCCACCAATGATGGAAGAAACCACTGTTTTAAAAGGTGGTAATTGTGACTTTTCTTCCATAGAGCAGCTTAAAAAAAAGAAGAAAAAAATAAGAAAACTAAATTTTTGCATAAAACCCTTACATAATGTGAAAAGCATAATCCAAATAAGAAAAAATCATAGAATTGATGAAAATTTTATAGGTTTCAATTAAAAGTAACGCACAGCAGCCTTTTTTTAGCTATACTCAATGAAAATAGATGGAGATCAATTATGACTGTGAAACAGGACAAAACAACCTTAGTGGATATCTTATTTAAAAACCACTCCGTGCATGATCATTTCATCAGCTTTCTTTTAGCTAATGGGCAAAAAGTGGATTTCCAACGCGAGCTAATTAAACAAAAATCTACCCATCTTGCGACAAAAATTAAAAGTGTCGCAGCTGATGAAAATATTCTTTTGGAAGGAAGTAATTCCCTAGACTTTATTATTCATTTTTTTGCTATCATTTTAAGTGGCAATACACCTGTGCCGGTCACCACAAGTTTATGGATCAATGAAAAACGTTATCAAGAAACTATAAAAAGTATCAAAGAAACAACAAAGGCAAAAATTATTTTAGGAAGTAAACTAGATAAAGGCCTTCACAGTAAACTAGGTTTAAAAACCTATAATTATAATGACTGGGAAGAAATTCCGGCCATAAATAAGGACTTATCATTTCCTAATCCTACTGATACTGCTTTTATTCAATTCTCCTCAGGCAGTACTGGTAATCCCAAAGGAGTTGTTCTTTCCCATTACAATGTCATCGCCAATATCAAACAGATTACTGAAGCCATTGATAATAAAGAATTAGGAAATACTGTTCTCTCTTGGCTTCCAGTACATCATGATATGGGTCTTATCGGAGGCTTGCTCGTTCCCTTATATAATCAATATAAAGTTTATATCATGACTCCTTATGACTTCGCGGTTAATCCTGCAAGATGGCTCAAGGCCATCTCCCAATATAAGGCGAACATCATTGTGGGGCCAAACTCTGCATATAATATGACAGCAAAAAAGGTAAAACAAAAAACCAAAGAAAGTCTTAATTTATCATCGGTAAGAATCGCTTTATGTGGAGCAGAGCCAATAAATGCCCAAACTCTTGATTTCTTCTATCGAGAGTTTAAGCAGTGTGGCCTTCAAAAAGAAGCTTTTGTTCCCTGTTACGGAATGGCAGAAAACACACTTGCCATCAGCTTTCATCAAGGCGGTACCGCTTTTAAAACTGAAAAGATCTCTAAAAGATCTATGCTTTCTTTAGGAGTCGCGACAGCTTGTGAAGGAGATGATTGTTTAGAATATGTCTCTTGTGGTCAGCCCCTTAACCATGTTGATATTAAAATTGTGGATAACGATGGCCAAACTTTACCAGAAAGACATGTGGGAAATATTCTTGTCAAAAGTCCTTCTACAACCCAAGGCTATTACCAAAGAGACGATTTAAATAAAGATCTCTTTCATAATGGATATTTAAAAACAGGCGACCTTGGCTATATAAGCAACAAAGAAATTTTTGTCACGGGTAGAAAAAAAGATCTTATTATTGTCAATGGCATTAATATCAACGCCGAGGAGATTGAGGCTTACGCAATTCGCATGAAAGAAGTTAAGCCTGGTAGACTCGCTGCTTTTGCTCTTAAAGATAGTAAAACTGATAGTGAAAAAATCCACTTAGTGATAGAAACACGTCGAGAATACCAATACTTACTTCCTAGAAAAAGAAAACAGCTACAAAAAAAGGTATCAGATACAATATCAAATTTTTTTCCTATAAAAGAAGAGCAAGTTTCTATTGTCCCCCCAGGTAGTATCAAAAAAACAACTTCAGGCAAGGTTCAACGCTCTAAAATGAAACAATTATTTCTTAATGGGAAATTAAAATCAGAGAATTTTATTCTCAATTTTTTTCTAGGCCAGATGCGTGAGAATCAAATAAAACTCAAAGTCTTCATAACAGGATTAAAGCCACGAAATTTTAAGGGAGCTTAAATGTCACAAAACAATCTTGTTACAGATTTTCTTTATCACGTGAATAATTCTCCAGATAAGATTGCCTTTGTTATTCCTGAAAATATAGACAGCCTAAATGATTATAAAGAAAAGCTAATCACTTTTTCTCACTTCTATGAGATAGTCGCCAAATATCGCAAAGGCTTAAAAAATGAGGGCTATGTCAAAGGAGATAGAATTATCATCCTAGCTCCAATTAATGAAAAAACATATGCATTAATGCTTGCCATATTTTCACTGGGAATGGTGGTTGTCTTTCTCGACCCAGGAATTGGGTTAAAAAAAATACTTAGAGCAATCTCAGACTCAAAAGCTAAAGCGATTATAAGTGTTGATAAACTTCTTAAGTATCACTTTTTATTTCCGTCGTTATGGAAAAAAACAAAATACACAATTGATCAAAATAGGATTGGCCTTAAACAAGAAAACACTCTTTATGCAAAAGAGTATGACAAAATCATTGCTGAAAAAATGCAACCAGATGATTACGCTCTTATGACCTATACCTCTGGTTCTACAGGAAAAAGCAAAGGCACAAATAGAAATATTGAAAATATAACAAAACAAATCAATTTTATAAAAAAAGCCTGGCCATGCCATGAGACAACTATTGATTTTCCCTCCTTCCCTATGTTTGGTCTTATGAATCTTTTGTGTGGGATAACAACAGTTGTTCCAGCAGTTAATTTTTCAAATATAGGAAGTTTTAACCCGGAAGTTGTCATTAAACAGATGGAAAGATGGAATATTACTCGTATGTGTGGCTCCTATGCTTTTCACAATAAACTCGTGAAAAAATTAAAAGAAAAAAATAAAAAAATAAAGAGTTTAAAAAATATTGCATTTGGAGGATGTCCGGTCACCGAGGAATTCTGCCAAGGTCTTTTCGAGATTTATCCAAATGCAAAAACGGAAATCATTTATGGTTCAACTGAAGTAGCTCCAATTTCAAGTATTGAAATTAATGAGTTTCTTGCTGCAAAAGGAGATGGTTTTTTGGTCGGTCATATTTATCCCGGTCTTCAAGTCAAAGTCGTAAAACTCCCTCAAAAGATATATGAATTTGATCATCAAGATGGCAAACAATATGAAATGGGCACTAACTCAATTGGAGAAGTCATTATTCAAGGGCCACATGTTGTCCAAGAATATATTGATAACCCGCAGGCAACAAAAGAAAACAAAATAAAATCTCCGACAGGAAAAAAATGGCATAGAAGTGGAGATTGTGGCTATTTTGATAACGAGGGAAGACTTTGGCTTGTAGGAAGGATAAATGATATTATTTGGTCTGCCCAAAAAGAACTTCATCCTTATTCAATTGAAGCCCAACTCGATAAGTTACAAGGAATTCAAAGAAGTGCTCTTGTTCAAAAAGGAAAAGAAATTAAACTTTTTATTGAAGGACAGCTCAATACAAAAAATCAACCGCTACTAAAACAATTGCTTCAAAAAAATAATTTAGAAAAAGTGAAGCTCCAATCCATCACGAAGATACCCGTTGATGATAGGCATAACTCAAAAATAGACCGGGTAAAATTGAGAGGAATGATATAATGACCGTTAGTGGAAAGTATCATTACTTATATCAAAAAAGCTATGGAGTTAAGATTGCTCAAATTGATGACTTTTTACCCGATGGGATAACCACTAATGAGGATATCATTACCCAAAACCAATTACGCCTAAAAGATGAATGGGTCCAAAAAAGTATTGGGATTAGGCAAAGACATTGGTGTAAAAATGGAGAGACGGCCTCAGATTTAGGTGCGAAAGCTTTGAGAAAGGTTCTTCCCAGTAAGAGTTCACTTGAAGGTTTGATTGTTTCAACTGTATCAGAAGATGTGATGACCCCCTCAACTGCTTGTATCATTCAATCCAAAGCAACTCCCGGAGAACTTTATCCAGCCTTTGATATAAAAGCGGCCTGTGCGGGCTTTATTTTTGCTCTGGATATGGGAAGAAGAATGATACAGACTGGCGCTAAAAAAATAGCCTGTGTCGCCACAGAAACACGCAGCTATTATCTAGACAAAAAAGACAGAAGAACGGTTATGCTTTTTGGAGACGGGGCAGCGGCGGTTATTTTAGAAAAAACACAAAAGGATGAAATTGGAATTTTTTACTCCCATCTTATCAGTGATGGACGTTTTTGGGATGCTATCTTTGTTCCGGCCAGTGGTGGCCTTATTCAAGCACGCAACGAAGCTCCCAAAAATTCGATTGTTATGAATGATGCAAGTGGAATTTTTGATTCCGCCATACTAAAAATGCAAGAGCTCATAAATAATGCTCTCACAGAGTGTAAGCTTACAAAAAATGACATTGATCACTTTATCATTCATCAGGCCAGCAAAAATATCGTTGCAAAAGTAGCAGACGAGCTAAAACTCGACCCATCCCAATTTACAATTAACTTTGATCAAGTAGGTAATATCACCTCAGCCTCAGTAGGAGTCCTTCTTTCACAATGCCTCAAAGAAAAAAGAATAAAAAAGGGAGACCTCATCTGTCTTATAGCAACAGGAGGAGGCTATAGCGCAGGAATCATCTTGCTAAGATGGGAGCAAGATTTATGAAAAATAATATATTAATCACAGCAGGACTCACAGGTATAGGAAAAGAAATATCAAAACTTTTGGCCGGTAATGGCTTCAATACCTACCATACAACCTCACGAATAGATCAGGTAGATGAACAAACTTTTTACTGGAATATGAAAGATTTAAATTCAAGTAAAGACCTGATCACACAACTTAAAAATAAAAATATTCATATCGATGGTCTTATCCATTGTGCACATATTTTTAGTCCGGCCCAACCCATCTTTGGTATTAATTCTAAAACTTTCAGTGAATCATTACTCACAAACATTCTTCCCTGCTTTGAACTTTCCAAAGGACTTGCAAAATTAATGGCCAGAAGAAATTATGGAAGAATTATTTTTATTGGTAGCATGGCCGCAATTAAAGGAAGTCCTGGAAAACTTAGCTATATTGTTGAAAAAAATGCTCTGAACGGACTGGCAGTAGCTTTTAATAGTGAACTTAAAGAAAAAAATGTTCTTACAAAAATTTTACACCCTGGCCTCACTGATACCGAACAGATCCGAAAGCGACTCAAACAAGAGATTTTAGATATTATAGGTGAAGATAACTTACTATCTCCACTGGATGTGGCCAATAAAGTCCATTATTTGTTAAAAAATTCTGAACAACAAACAATATTTCATATGGGAGATGAACAATCATGGTAAATACTTTTTTCATTCCCCCTATGGGCCATTTATCTAGTTTTTATCAAGACTATATTCAACAATATAATTCTCATTATTACTTTCTTGACTATCCTTTATCAAAACAAGAACAATTGACCGGTGCAAGTTGTTTGATTAAAAATGCAGACTACTTTGCCCAGAAGATCCAACAAATTAATCAAAAAACAAATCAAAATGAGTTTATGATCATAGGCGTTTCACTTGGCGCGACACTAAGTCTTAAAATAAATGAAAAGTTGAATAATACAGCAAATAAACTCATCTTAATTGCTCCAGGAGGAATTAAAGTTACAAGAGCGAGAAAAGAGCTGATCAAACAAACTCTTAACGAGCTAAACTGTATGGATTTTATTACCAAAGTCTTGGGTTTAACCTCCTCTGACTTTTTAAAATCAAATTTTTGTCAACATTTCTCAGTCACCACTCCCACCTCCCAAGAGTACTATCAAAAACTATACTCATTTTGGAAAAATAATAATCATCTTAAAACTCAAGAAAATTTTAAAAGTCTTGTGATTGATGCCCTTGATGTTAACTATGAAGAATTACTTGAAAGATATCAAGACAAAATTCATATTATCTGGAGTGAAAAAGATAAGGTTTTTTCTTCAAGACATCTTAAAAGATTTCAACATCTTTGCCAAAAGTCAATTTTTTCAATTTATCCTAATTATGGGCATTATCTCCCCTTAGAAGCTCCAGAAGAGTTAAATAAAATTGTGAGGTCTTATGTTTGCCATCTTTGACCTCCTATTTATCATAACAACCCTTATACTACATACAACAAGCTTATATTTAAGTTATATAGTAGTTATTCCTTTATGGTCACAAAGTCTTTTTTTTAATGTCTTCACAATTATCCTTGGTTATTTTTTATTTTTACATTTTTTCACTCTACAAGCAGGTCTTCTCAGACTGCTTTTCCAACCAAAATTAAAAGAAGGAAGTTTTTCTATCGGATTGAATAAAGGTTATGTGGGTTGGGTGCTTAATTCACTCATTCAAGGTGTATTTATTTCCTCACCCTTTGCTCAGCAATGTTTATTCATTTTTTATCTCAAATGGGCATATTATCGACTTATGGGGATGAAGGTTTCGTTTAAAAGTTTAATTGGAATGCATACAATAATACGCCAAGCAGAACTTATTGAAATCGGAAAAAAAACTGTCATAGGTCTAGGAGCAGCTCTGAGCTGCCATTATTCTCCTAGCTCTAAAATTCATATTCAAAGATCTGTAAAAATTGGTGACAATTGTGTTATTGGGGGATTTGCGATTGTAGGAGCTGGCTCCAGCATCGGAAATAATACTGTCATCGGGGCAAAGACAAATCTTCTACCTAATGTTTCACTTGGAAACAACGTCAAAATTGGTGGAAATTGTAATATCAACTTTGGAGTAGCGATCCCCGACAATGTAAAAATAAAAAGTCATACAGTCATTACCAAAAATGATCAAATCAACTCTGGAGAAATATGGGCAGGTCATCCTGCAAAAAAAGTAGGTCTCATTGAAGACATAAAAGGAGTAAAAAATGATATTTGAAGATCAAATGAAAGCGGCACTAAAAGAATCAATTACCGTTATTGAAAAGACACAATTTTATCAAGATATAATCAATGGGAAAAATGGCAAAAAGTATTATATTAAATATTTAGAGTACGCTTATCATTACGTAACTTTAACATCTTCATTTACTCCTTTAGCTGCAAGAAGAATGGATCCAAAATATTTAAGGATTAGAAAATGGATTTTAGAACATTCAAGTGAAGAGATGGGACATGAGTTAATGGCCTTAAACGACTTAAAAAAATTAGGTAAAGCAGAAAATGAAATTACATCTCAGTCTCCTCCTCTAGGTGTCACATGTTGGGTGAGCTATTTTCATTATCAAGTGGCCATTGCAAACCCCTTTAACGCATTTGGAGTGCTCTACTTTTTAGAAGGAATGGCCACAGACCTAGCACCAAAACTTGTACCTAAAATTATAGATTCACTTGATGACAAAGAAAAAAAAGCTATTACTTTTTTTCGTGAACATGGTGATCTAGATGAAGATCATCTGGCCGAGCAAGAAGCAATTCTTTTTAAAGCAGACTTAGATAAAATACAACAAGATTCAATTATTAAAACTGTTCAAGAAGCAGCACAAATAAAAAAGTTTATGCTAGACCAACTTGTTTTGGAATTTAATCAATAAGGAGAATCAGATGGCAACTCAACAAGAAATTATCGGCCTTATTTCAGAAATCACAGGAGTTTCTCAAGAAGAAATAAAAATGACTGATGAATTCAAATCAGACTTAAAAATGGATTCCATTGCGATTGTGGATCTCATTTCTTCGTTAGAAGAGGACTTCGACGTTATTATTGAAATGGAAAAAGCCATGACCATTAAAAATGTTCAGCAACTCATAGATGAAATAAACTCTAATTAAGTATAAGAAGCTCTGCCCCAGTCTTAACGAGATCATTTTCTTGAAATAAAACAGAAAGAACTTTCGCTGACTTCTTTGCTTTGATTTCAACGGTTGTTTTCATCGCTTCAAGAACAAAAAGGAGGTCACCTTGCTCCACTTGCTCTCCCTCAGCAACAAGAATCTTAATCACTTTCCCGGTAATGGGAGAAGTATAATCATTATTTTTTTCTAAAAAAGACTCTCGCCAAAACTGACGTGCCACACAGAAGTTTAGAATGGCACCATCCACAATTTTCTCCACATAAAAATTTTGTGATCTAGCAAGAACTTTATATTGATGGCGATGAATCTCAACCAGACTCATATCAAAAAAGTCCTCTCCCCTTTCCTTTTTACCCCACAAATAACTCTTAATTTCTTCATCATCAATAATCGGCTTTATAAGTTCATATTTTTGTCCTTCAAGCCAACTTACATTATGTTCTTGAGCTATAAAGACATCATGTTTTGCTAATTCCAACAAGAAACCTTTATTCGTATGGATACCAAAGATTGTTAATTCTTTAAGCCCTCTACAAAGATTATCAAGTGCATCCTGACGAGTCTTTCCAACAACAACTAACTTCCCAATCAAGGGATCATATTGATGAGCAACAATACCGTTTTCGTTTAAAAAGGTGTCAAAACGGTAATCATCATTATTTTTCATATAACAAATTTCTCCAGGACATGGAGAAAAATCCATAAACGGATTCACGGCATAAATTCTTGCACTAAAACTATGACCACGGCTTTTGACGTCTTTCAACTGAAATTGATTTAACGCTAATTCAAACTGCCACTGAACCAAGTTTATATCATACAACATTTCTGTAACAGTATGCTCGACTTGAATTCTTGTATTTACTTCTAAAAAATACAATTCTTCTTTCTCTTCATCCCATAGGAATTCAATAGTTCCAGCTCCAAGATACCCGTAATTCATCAACGTTGTTTTAATTTTCGGGTAAAGCTCTCCCATTTTTTTGTTTGCATTTTCCTGAGCAGGGCCTTCTTCTAAAACTTTTTGGTAATTTAGTTGGAGTGAACAATCACGTGTCCCCAAAAAGATAACATCGTCCTGAGTCGCAAAAAATTGTAATTCAACATGCTTAGCAAAAGGAAGATAACGCTCATAAATAATCTCTGAATTATCAAAAAGCTGTTGGGACTTTTTTTTAAGTTCACTCTCAGCATTTATTAATTTTGAAATATCTTCAACGACTTTGTTTCCTCGCCCACCTCCTCCAAAACTTGCCTTTAACATAAGCGGGAAATCTTTTGCTTGAGGCCTTTGTACCTCTAAAACACCTAAAGAACATTTCTTAGCAAAGATTTGTGATTCCTTTTTACTTGCAAGTTTTTCTAGACTAAGCGTAGAGGGTCCCACAAAAATGACGCCGTTTTCTTCGCAAAGCTTTGCAAGTCTAGGATCTTCAGACAAAAAGCCATATCCAGGATAGAGTACCTCAATCTCATATTTTTTGAGCACATGGTTAATAAAGTCTAAATTAACATAAGGATTGTCTTGTTCAGAAACAGAAATAAAATGATCAGCTTGTTGAGTAATCTTTGTCTCTAATTCGTTCTCGTTTACAAAACAATAACTTGTCAGCTCAAGGTTTTGACAAACTTTGATCGCCCGAAAAGCAATTTCTCCACGATTAAGAACTAAAACATTCATTCATTTACCTCTATATCAAAGTGGGAGATCATTTTATGAGATAAAAAATTCTTAAAAAAAGAAGCCGAGTAATGATAAGAATTTTTTTCTTCAAAAATTATTGATAGAATATATTCTAAGCTAGATTCCTGACTAAGCTGACCATAAACCTTATTATTTTTCAAAAAAAGATAATAAGAAACTGCAGACACAAGTCTACAATAGTCTAAAGCCAATTTCCGATTTTGATAGTCATCTTTATGATCAAGGCCATCTAAACTTTCTAGAAACTTTAAACGATATTTTTCAATCTTTTGCACTCCCTTATTTTGTTTATTAGAAGTTCTTAAAAAACTTGAAAAAAGAAAATCTTTATTCCGAGCAGAAAGCTTTAATCGCTTAAAATCAAACTCAGGGAGTTTTTCATTCACATTCAAAATACTTTGGTCATAAATTTCTTCACTGGTAATATGATGTTTTATATTATTAAACTTACTTGCAATAATTGATAAATTAACCCCTACACTTCCATCAAAAAGAGAGACAACAGCATGATCTCTTAAAAATTTTTGAAAGAGCGGATAATCATTTTCTCTTAAATAGTATCGGGCCCCCATAATTTCAGAGCAAATTTTAATCTGTTGATCAATAAGAGGCGGAATATAGGCTTTAATAACCGCACTGTAGAGACTTAAAAACTCAGGTTGTACTGTCCCCACACGAGAAACCACACAGCTTAAGGCTTCACAGGCCATGATTCTAGCAAATGACTCAGACAGCAAACATAAAATCCTTTTATCATCAATCAAGTTTTTACCGTACAAAACTCTCCTATTTACAAAATCTAAAGTATTTCTAAATGTCGTATCTGCAGCCCCCAAAGAAAAGCTTGCGCATAATGTTCTTGAAACATGCATGGTTTTAGCCACAATTTCTAATCCTCTTGCCTGCCTTCCCACAAAAGCTTCTTCTTTAAGTGGAAGATCAGAAAAAATAATACCACTAATATCAGCTCCCCTGATTCCATGAGTCTTAATCTTATTGATATAAGAAAAAAACTTATCAGAAATATCATCCTTTTTAACAAAAAAAAGAGTCGGTCCTTGTTTTGTCATTGCTAAAACAGTTAATGCTTTTCCTTTCGTCGCATTATTAATACACCATTTTGTGCCAGATAAGACTTCTTTCTCTTGATCATAAAAAACTTCTGTGGCACTTAAATCACTACCATGTTTTTCCTCTGTCAAAGCCAAGCAGTTTGCACCAGAATTGCTAAGAATTTTGGCCAGAGCTTCTTTTTGCTCTTGAGTTCCGGCCAACCAAACAGGGATTGATCCTAAAAAAGATTGGCCAATTGCAATAGCTGAAGTTAAATTTCTTCTTGCTAAAACACGACCTAAACAAAAAGTTTGATAAGGATGCTCAAACCTCCCCTTAAATTCACTCGGGATAAAATAAGATAAAATATTTTGCTGAAAATAATACGACATCTCACTTGGAAATTGGCTTTGTTCATCATCTTCATAGATAACGTCTATAAATTCTGACCTTCTTTTTAAAAGTTTTTCAAACTTAGCAATCTCTATTTTCATAACCACTTCTTTGTTATTTTAAATGTTTGTTTTAACAAAAGTTCCCACATATCTTTGCGCCTTCCGCCCAGATGCGGAGTTATGAAGACATTTTCAAGTTCATTTAACTTTCCTTCTTTGGGATAAGGTTCAGGATAAGTCACATCTGTTAGATAAACTGCGGTCTCATTTTTTTCAAAAAAGTTTTCAAGTTCTTGAGTATCAAATAACTCTCCACGAGCAATATTAACCACACAGATATCTTTCTTTATTTTTTTAAAAAATTTGTCTTGGGTAAAAAGATCTCTTGTTTCTTGACTCAAAGGGACTGCAATAAATAAGTAATCAACTTTTTCCAAAAAATTCTGATAATGATCTAAGTCATAATAAGTTGTAAAGTCAATTTTAGAGCGTGAACAACAAATAATCTCACCAAATAAGTTTTGCGTTAGTTTAAAAATTTCGGTCCCAATATGACCTCCTCCCAAAATACCAGCAATTTTTTGCTGTGGATTATCTGCTATAAAATAACCCTCTTCACAAAACTCTGACGGAGCAATCTCTCCTCTAATGGCCTTCATCACAAGATAAAGAGCATGTTCGGCCACTGAACGAGAATTTACACCACTTGATGAAGTCACTTGAAATTTTTGTACTTCTTGCCATGAAACAGGAATTTGTGCCGTCCAAAAATGCACGGCCTTAAGCTTATCATTTTTTTGCACCATTCTTAAAGAAAAAGGCATTCCAACAATATAGTCGGCATCAAGTAATTTTTTTCTTGCTCCTTTTGTCTCTAAAACATAATCAACTTCAAAAAAGTTATGAAATTGCTGAGTTAGCTCTTGTCTACATGTAGCTGAAAGTTTCCAAAATCCTTCATCAATTGGATTATAAATAACAAGTCTCTTCATTTCATATTCTCATTAATATACTTTAAGACATCTGAAACCTTATTCCACTGCTCTAAAATGTCTTCATCATCATCAGTCTCTAACTCATCAGTTATTTCATAAAAGAGAGTCACTTTTGCCAGTGAATCCAATCCCAAGTTTTCTCTTAGTAAATCACCTTGGTTAATATCCGATATATTCTTCTTTAAAAATATATCTTCAGTTTGAGTCAAAATTCTTTTTAACAAATCTAATTCTTTCATTTATTCCTCACGGTATTATTAAATGCTCTCTGGAGTTATTTAAGTTTTCTCGAGAATAATTATGAGTACTTATCAAGGAGATAAGCTTTTCTCTTATTTCATTTTTTTTAACAATCTCATCCACAATTTTTGCTTGCAAAGCAATTTGAGGGTCTTCATATTTTTTAAAATACTCAGCTTCACTAAAAACTTGGAATTTATCACTAAACATATTTTTTGCTGCTTCATAGCCCATGATTGCTATTCGCGCCGTTTCAAGCGCCAAAACACCATTTCCTCCTTGCGCTTTTGTTTGCATCATTAAATAAGCAGCTGCACCATAACATTTTCTAATGACCACTGAAAAACGAGGTACTCTCGTTTGGATAGACTGACACAAAGAAGCTCCCGCCTGTAAAAGACCATTATGCTCTTGTTCTTCCCCTGGCATAAATCCAGGCACATCAATTAAAGTAATTAACGGTATTTCATAGGCATCACAAATTTTAACAAAACGAGAAAACTTTTTTGCAGCAAGATAATCAATTGCCCCACCATTACAAAAAGAATTATTGGCCACTATACCAACAGGATGCCCTTGGATATAAGCAAAAAGGCAAAAAATAGCTTTCCCATAATCATGTCGGTAAGACATATATTCTGAAGCATCAACTAGAGCGTCAACAAGCTTTAACATATCAAAAACAATCTTTGGGTCCGCTGGGATCTCTGGTAATCTTGCCACAGGAGTAACTGAAGGTCTTTTCAGCTTTGGTTGCTTAAAGTTTAAAAAATAAATTAATCGTCTCAGACGTAGTATTTGGGTTTCAATATTTTGATCTACGAAGTCAGCAATACCAGTTTTCTCTCTATGAATAGCACTTCCCCCCAAGTCCTTCAAGCTTGTTTGTTGTCCCAATAGACTTTGAATGACATTTGGGCCTGTAACCATTAAGGTTGATCTCGTTTTATTAAATAGAACAAAATCAGTTAAAGTGGCCGTATACGCTGGAGCTCCCATTGTTGTATTCACAATGACTGATATTTGTGGAATCACTCCCGAATACTGGATATTTTTTGTAATCACTTTTGTATAAGCATGACCACTTTCTATTCCTTCAGAAACCGACACCCCTGGAGAGGCCAAGAATCCTATCACGGGACATTTCAGCTCGAAAGCTTTATCCATGATGCGACAAATTTCCTCTGCCCCTTTTGAGCAAATAAAGCCTTGTTGGACTTGGGGCTTTATAGCATAAAAAACAACCTGACGAGACATGATCCTAGAAGTTCCAGTACAAACACTGACCTCATCAGTGTCATAAAGAATTTCCAATTCCTCTCGGCTATCACTCATGGCTTCTAACCAATTTAATGTCTTTAGTCCTAAACGTTTTTTAGTCATTTAAATAATACTCACTCCATTGCATATTATTTTCTTTTAAAAAATTAAATAATTGTTTAATCTCAGAGTCATCATTATGAATATTTAAAAACTTTGCTTGCCCAAAATTTTTATATTTTAAAAGATACTCATTTAGAGAGCCCTCAGGTATTAAACTCATTTTTGGCGCAATTAATCTCGTATTAGCATCCCTGGCGAGTTTATAGCCACTATTAAACTCCATTAAGTCTTTATCTAGAGAGTCTAAGAGTTTATGTCCAGTTTCTGAACTAAGATCTATCGTTTTTTGTTCAAAAATCCAATGATAGCCTTTTTTATTGTCTTTTATGTAAAAGCTAACTGCAAATTTCTTTAAGTCCATATGATAACGTGATTCTAGCTTACATAAAAATCTTTTTAAATGATCAACTGATAATTGCTCAATTCCAGCCAAGTTAAGTTCTTCTTTTTCTCTTCCTATCACTTTTATCAATGGTGGACATAAAGAAGTAAATTCTATAATATCGCCCAAATAATAACAAAAAAGTCCACCTTTTGTTGTTATGAGTATTCTATACTTTTGACCAACTTCCACCTGACCAAGTGTTATTTTTTTAGACTTTAAATCTTTCTCAGCTTTCTGAAATTGATAAAAGCAACTCTCGACATCAAGATATAACTCCCCTGCTTTTTTTTTATACTGAAATGCTATTGGTGATTCAGTTGCAGAATAGATTTCCATAAAAGGAATATCTCCTCCTAAAAAATGACGTAATCTAGATTCATAAGGAGCAATAGAAGTTCCAGACCAAGTATACAAACTTAAATTTGGCCAAATGTCTTTAATCGTTTGAACTTCTTTGCCTCTCTGATGAGCCTTTTCAAAAAGCTTTTCTAAAATAACAGTAGCAAAAGCAGGAACAGAAGAAAAGACACGTATATCGAGATCAATGGCCTCTTCTATCATGGCATCAATTTTCTTAGAATTATTATCAATAGCAAGAATATGCTTACTGGGCTTAACCACTTTTTGTGAAAACTTAGGTGCTAACAAAGTCATAATCGCAGTAGCATACCCTATGTGAATCCCCATTTGGTTTTCCTCAGTTTTCAAATGAGAAGGGCTTACTAAAATATTTTGGTCTAACAAGTCATATCTTTTCAATACATGACTAAAATGAAAAAACGTTCTCGACGAAAACGATTTAAAATTTTTGATGAGGTTTTTTGTATAAGGAATATATTTGCTTTTTTGAGTCGATCCCGACGTTTTGGCCATATAATCAAGTCTCGTTGTTTGGATAAATCCCTTAGGATTATGCTCGAGAAGCTCAGTAATTAAAGGCCAATAATCAATATCTGTAGTTGCTGCAATCTTTAAACCAAACTCGTCAATTCCATTAATTTGATCTAAATGAAAATGTCTGCCCCAGGGCTTATGTTTAAACTCATTAAGAATATTTAATAATACTTTTCGTTGCATTAAAGTGATTGTTTGAGGAGTAGACATTATCTTTCGTTCTAGGTAATAACTTACAAATTTTATAAATAAGTGTTGTCCTCTCATCTGTTCCTCAAAAAAACCTTTTTAACTCAAAGTGTAAGCTATCATTATCCTCTAAAAGAGCTAAACCTTTTGAGTCTTGTTGATCATAAATAACCCAACGATAGGCCACAGAAGCCCTCCAAAAATTTGAAAGTCTTTGCTCATATTTCAAACTTCCGATTCCTTCTTGTTTTCTTTCTAAGTCTAAAAAATGGCCGAAATAAATTTCCCTGGCCCATTGGTCATTAAAGCGTAGTCTTTTGCCAAAAAATAAATCATTTTGAAAAATATTAATCTCCCAAGCTTCTTGCTGAGAAACTCCACTCACACGATGATATTCCACAAAAAAATCAGAGCTAAGCCCATTATCGTATTGATAGGTATATTCATAACCTATTGACACATGTCCATAATCATTTTTTGTGACAAGCCTTTCACCATTAAAAATAGGACTCTCCTCATCAAGAAAGTCCGTATAAAGTAGCTCAAATTTAAAAACTTTATTTTCGCCACTAATGGCCCCAGAAAAGCCAATATCAATCACTTCAAAATAGTAGGCTGAAAAGTCACCATTGGGTATGAGATTTGTTCCGACTTCACTAAATTTATGAAAACCAAACAAAGGCTGGCGCCTATTAATATGTTTAAGACCAAAAAGAAAATACTCACCCTGCCCATACAAAAAATCGTAAGATAACCCAAATTGAATTTTTTCTTTTTGATTTTGAGGCTCCTTATCTTTTGCAACCCAAAATGACTCTTGAGCGACCTTTGCTAAGCTAAGCCTTGAATTATCACTTGGATAAAAATTATTTTCAAAAAAAGGAAATAAATAAAAAGATAAAGTTGAATCTGAAAACTCTTTACTAAACGAAAAAGAAAGTTCCCCTTTTTTTTCTAAGTTCTCAACTTCAGCGCTAAAGATCCTAGCATTGATCACATCTGTTGGATTATATGACTCTAGCTTAGACCAATTAAAGATTTGATAGCCGAGTTTTATATTAACAAAACTTGAATTAAATGTTTTAGCAATATATCCATCATTAATAAATAAATAGCTATTTTCCTTATAAGTCCTATTTAACCCAGCATTTAGACTTAGTTTTGCCCACCAAGTTGTTGATTCATAATCTTGTTCGAGATAGATCTGAAGAATTTCTTCATAATCTTTCTTATCATTATCGATAGGGTAATAAAGAGATTGGAAACTTAAATCTCCCTTATTTGCGGCCATAAGCAATAAAGGAAACGTAAAAAAAAATAAAATTATAGATTGTTTTATCATCTCATCTCTTTAGAGCATTTTTATGAAATTTTCTTTCAGAAATATTGACACCAAGTTTACGTTTAGACCAAATAAAAAGAGAACTTTTTTTATTCTTAATATTCTCCATTTTTAATCTTCCTACCCGATACATCACTTTTCCAGCGACACGATATTCTTTTATATCAGAAGCATAAGATATCTTATAAAGCTCATTTCTTTTATTATAATATTCTGTTTTTAAAACAATATAATTTTTTTGGTCCACATAAAGATGAGTTTTACTATAAGAACTTTTTGTTTTAGGAACTCTTTCTAAGACCCAAACCTTTTTACCATCTAATTGATCTTCTTTAACTAATTGATATGTATATTTTTCAATAGCTTGGCTTCCGAGATCCTCATAACTAAATTCACTTCCCATAAAAGAGCTCCCTTTTGTCTTTGAGCTAATTTTTTTTACTCTTTTTATGGCAGGAAGAAAAAGCCATTGATCATCTTCTTTACTTCTATGTCCCCATGTTAACATCTTAATTCCATTTACATCTGGAGGAAAAGTAAAAGTTAATAAAGATTTGTCAGTTTTATCACCTTCAATAGAAAGGCCTTTCATTTTTCGGGATAGCTTTGTTCCATCCTGACTAATTAAAACAAGCTCCATTTCTGATTCAGAACCTTGAAAGCCACGATGGGCCTTATCCATTGCTTGAGCAATTTCTTCACCTTTATTTGAAGCTCCATAAATATTGAGACTCAACAATATAAAAATGCAATAATAAAACTTCATAAGATCTCCCTTAATGATATTTTAACCTATCTCCTCTAAATCTAAAGTATAAATTTTTATTCTCGTATAAATTTTGCTAACAATAATGGTAGAAGTAAAAAGTCAGTTATTAGCGCAATAACTAATCCACATGCCATAAGCAAACCTAAGTTTTGATTAGGAACAAAACTGGCCAATAAGAAACAGCTAAAACTTATAGAAAGAATCAAGGTTGTAACAATTAAGGCAGGAGCGCTCTTTTGAAAAAGTTTGACGATAGCTTCTTGAGTAGAATCACCATTTCTAATAAGTTTTAAGTAATTCGTAAAAATATGAATCGTATCATCAACTGCAATTCCCAAAACGACTGAGGCTATCACAACAGCACCTATATCTAGCGGTCTTCCTACAAGCTGCAAAATAATGCCAACGGAAAGAACTGGTACAAGATTCGGGATAAGACTTATTAAGCCTGCTTTAAAAGACCTCAAAAAGAAAAGAAGAATGAGTGAAATAAAAAACAAAGCTACGCCTAAAGAAGTGACAAATGAAGTGACAACTTTACCATTAATACTCTGCCATAGGTAGCGTTTCCCAGTAATCGTTAGATTTAGATTATATTTTTGTGCAATAGACTGAATTTCTTTGGCCATCATAACTGCACCTTTAGAATCTTGGTTCTTAACTAATGCAGTAACTCGCATATGCCGCTGGTCTAATGTGACTCTATCATTTAAACTGCTTCCTTCTGGAACGCTTAAATTATAGGTAAAAAGATATTGAGCAACTTCTTGTTGAGTCTGAGGTATTCTCTTGTATTTACGATCCGAATTATGAAAGACTTCATTCATTCTTTTCACAATATCAACCAGAGAGACGACCTGTGTAATAACAGAAAATTTTTCTGCGATTTCCTGGGAAAAAGATTCAACTTTTTTTAAAAAAATAGGATTTTTGGTTCCAGACTGCTTTCCCGAGTCAACAGACATTTCCAAAGAAAAAACTCCGCCAACATTTTTTTCTATATAGTTTAAATCTTTAGCGATAGGAAAGTCTTCATTAAAATACTTTAAAGGATCAGAGTTCACCTCTAATTTTGAAATTAAATAAGCTGAAACTAAAAGTAAACTTATAAAAACAATATATATTGGTTTTTCAAACTTAAAAATAAAATCAACCCATTTCCTATAATTTAAGTGACTCATGACTTTCGATTGAATAGGCTTATTTTTTAAAAAAAGATTTAAACAAGGGGCCAGAAGAAAATAAGTATAAAACCACGCCATAAAAGTCCCGATCGCGGCGACAACACCCATCTGACCTATATTTTGAATAGATGAAGTCGAAAAACTTAAAAAACCTATACTTGTCGTCAGTGTTGTTAGAATTGTTGGCAAAAAGTTTTTGTCTAATGACCTTCTTAAAGCTTCAGTATGGGAACAATCATCTGAATGGCGAAAAAGATAAAATGTAGCAATAATATGGATGGCATCAGCAAGTCCAATCGCCAATAAAAACTCAGGTGTAATTGCTGTCAGGTTATGTATGGGGATGTTTATAAATCCCATAAAGGCAAACATAGAAATAACACTGACAATAATCGTAGTAAAACTCAAAAAAATGACTTTAAAACTTTTAAAATTCAAATACAAAAAAAAGCAAATCAATACAAAGAGCAAAGGAAAAAGAATCTTGAAGTCTTTTATTGACGAGTCTTTAAAAGCACTGCTGACAACAGCATTACCGGCTAGACGAATATCAATCCCCTCTGGTGGTGAAAAACGACTCAACATCTCTTCAACTTGGTTTAAAATATCTTTATAAAGAAGTTTTTTCCCAACATCAGCTTTAAGTTTTAAAAAAATCAAACTCACTTTTTTATTTTTCCCAACGAAATGAGAAACGATCTCTTTAGAACTCATCGCTTGAGATTCAATTTCTGCTATTGTTTTCTCGGGAGTATATAAAGAGTCAATGATAATTTCATCGTCTTTTGCTTCTATCCAACTATAATTTGTCAATGACTCAACTTTTGCAGTCGCCTCTATATAAATCGATTCCTGGGTAAGAAGCTCAATATAATCCAAAGTTTTTTTGTTAAAAATCCCCTTTGGATTTGAAACGACTAAGACCAAAGATTCGCTACTTCCATAGTTTTGATCAAATTTATCTAAGGTTTTAATAAGCGGATCAGAGTCTTTAAACCAGACACGATAGCTAAAATTACTTTCAATTAGACTTAACCCAGGAAGGCTTAGTAAAAAGAAAGCAAAAGCCGCTAACAATGTAGCGAAAGGTTTTTCAATAATACAATTAATGAGAGAGGACTTAAGCTTTTTCATATTTCTCCCGTTTCAAGTGATGAGAACTAAGTGAATTTATTCGTAAAAAATTGATTATCATATAAAACAAAGCACAAGCTAAAAGAAAGTTTTTAGTCTCTACCCTATTTCCAACCAACGAGATCAGACATGAAGCCGATATATTTGTTAAAGTAAAGATAAAGTCTAAAACAGCATTTGTTCTACTAATCATCGCTTTATCTACGTGTTGTGATAAATAACTAAATTGGCTTGGGGCCCTTATAAAAAACAACATTCCCCACAAGTAAAAAAGTCCACAACTCACAAAATAGTTTATCCCCCAAGCCCAGATAAACATAAGAAAAGGTTCAAGCAGGCTAGAATAAAATAAAACTTTCCCAATACTAAACTTACGAGTCACTTTTTTGTATAAAAGTCCTCCCGTCACACCTCCCAGACCAAAAAGAACCATCATATGTCCATATTCAATCTCTGATTTACCAAAAACCTCTACTAAAAAAGGGAGGATTAAAGGAATCGTAAATCCACTAAAAATGCCAATAAGTGCATGTCTTTCATACAATCCACGCAAATCTAATCTTCTTTTAATATAATAAAGTCCATCTTTGAGCTCTTGAATAAAATAAGACTTTACCTGTCTAGTTTTTAAAGCTGTTATTCTAGGAATCAAAAGAAAAAAGATGATAGAAATAATATAGGTCAAGAGATCAAAGTAAAGTACCACATCTAAAGCTTGGTATTTCGCATAGCACCATGTCCCAATTAACGGCCCTAGAATATGGACAATCGCAAAACTAGCACTAAAAAGATTATTACCACTTGGAACTAAATTTGAGGGCAAAATATCAAGAATAAAGGCCCTTTTACAAGGAGTTGATACCCCTGCGAAAATTGTTTTCATTCCATGTAGACACATTAATCCCCAAATATTTTCTAAGAAGAAAAAACTTAAAGTAAAAGGAATCCTAATAATCTCACAAAAAATTAAAACAGAGCGTCGGTTAAGCCGATCTCCAATGGGCCCAGCATAAATATTTCCAATTAACATACCAACGATAAAAAAGACTTGTGTAAGTCCCATGTAGGTTTTATCGTGATCGGATATTCGATATATATGCGCCATAAAAGCAAAATTAAATGCATAAGAACCTAAAGCAGAAACAATAGTTGCCAATAAGGTCAGTGTATATTTTTTTTGCTTAAGTATAATCATCTAGCTCAATTATACGGTATTTGAAACGCATGTATAC
>LULF01000119.1_pt1 | contig 34254 bp, 22 predicted proteins | sample 728221 | NCBI WGS metagenome assembly LULF01 (sample SAMN03860296, study PRJNA289734) | marine metagenome | biome: seawater column; feature: ocean; material: water; isolation source: Red Sea water column Station 169 - depth 500m | place: Saudi Arabia: Red Sea | collected 2011-10-15 | depth 500 m | reverse complement strand
GCATAAAAGCAGGATGGCGTAGGGCAGAAGCCCTAATGCATGTTCAAGATGATAGGTGTAAACCCAATAGCCTACAGCCACTACACAAATAAGAACAATTGGGTTTTTCCAAAAGTTCTTTATCTCATTCGTGTTCATACTACCTCCATAATAAGGCTAATCATTTCCACTCTCTTGATGGTGTCCACCATTATGATCTCCATGTCTATGAGTACAAGTTGAGGCCATGCTTAAAACGCTAACAAGTAATAGAACGATTAATTTTGTCACTTTCATTCCTTATATTTTTGTTGTTTTTAGTCTCAAAGAGTTTGCAATTACAGAAACGGAGCTAAAACTCATTGCCGCTGCTGCAATCATAGGACTAAGTAAAAGGCCGAAGGCTGGATACAAAACACCTGCTGCCACAGGAACACCTGCGGCATTATAGACGAAGGCAAAGAACAGGTTTTGTTTTATATTTGCCATAGTAGTACGACTTAACTTTCTTGCCCTTACAATTCCTCTTAAGTCACCTTTGACAAGAGTAACCCCGGCACTTTCCATTGCTACATCTGTTCCTGTCCCCATAGCAATTCCGACTTGGGCCTTCGCCAATGCAGGAGCATCGTTAATACCATCTCCGGCCATCGCTACAATTTTGCCTTCTGCTTGTAATTTTGAAACAGCTTCAACCTTTTGCTCCGGCAATACTTCTGCAATTACCTTGTCAATGCCAAGTTTATTAGCGACAGCTTGAGCTGTGGTGGCACTATCGCCAGTTAGCATAACGATTTCCAGACCTTCTTCATGGAGTTCATTTATCGCTTCTTGGGTTGTCCCTTTAATAGGATCAGCAACACCAACTAGGCCAGCAAATTTACTATCTATTGAGACAAACATTACTGTTTGTCCCTCTTTCCTAAATGATTCAGCTTTTTCTAAAACATTCTCTATGGAAATATTTTGTTGCTCCATTAATGCCTTATTTCCTAAAGCTACTTTTTTCCCTGCAACAATTCCCCTGACACCTTTTCCAGTTACGGATTCAAAATCATTAACTTCCTGAGAAGCGACACTTCTTTCCTCTGCTCCTCTAACGATAGCCTCCGCTAATGGGTGCTCACTTCCTTTTTCGAGACTTGATACTAAAGATAAAAAGTCATCTTCTTGTATCTCGTCACTCGGCAATACTGTAACAAGTTTTGGTCTTCCCTCAGTAAGAGTTCCAGTCTTATCAACAACAAGAGTTGTTACTTTTCTCATAACCTCAATAGACTCAGCATTTTTAAAAAGAACACCCATCGTAGCGGCTCTTCCAGTTGAAACCATTATAGACATTGGTGTGGCCAACCCAAGAGCACAAGGACAAGCTATAATTAAAACAGCTACAGAGTTAATGATTGCATAGGCCATTGCTGGCTCAGGCCCGTAATTAGACCAAACAATAAATGTGACAATTGCTACAACGATTACAATTGGTACAAAGTAGCCAGAAACAATATCCGCTAGTTTTTGGATAGGAGCCTTACTTCTTTGAGCCTCTGCAACCATATGAATAATTCGAGAAAGTAATGTGTCAGCTCCAATTTTTTGAGCTTCCATTACAAAGCTTCCCGTACCATTTACTGTAGCTCCGACGACTTTATCTCCTTGAGATTTTTCAACAGGCATTGGCTCTCCAGTAATCATTGATTCATCAATATTACTTTTTCCGTCAATGACTATCCCATCTACAGGGACTTTTTCTCCAGGACGTACTCTTAACTTATCATTCAACTGAACATTTTCTAATGGAACATCTTCCTCTGAACCATCCTCATTTATTCTGCGTGCTGTTTTTGCAGCAAGCCCAAGTAGCTTCTTTATAGCTTCTCCTGTTTGATTTCTAGCTCTCAATTCCAAGACTTGCCCTAAAAGAATTAAGGTAACGATTACACCAGCAGCTTCAAAATATACTGCAACATGCCCCGATGAATCTCTAAATGAGGATGGAAACCAGCTTGGTAATAGAGTGGCAACCAAGCTATAAATATAAGCGACACTGACCCCAATCCCAATAAGGGTGAACATATTCAAGCTTTTTCTAACTATAGAGTCGATTCCTCTCACATAAAAAGGCCATGCTGAATACAAACAAACTGGTGTGGCCAATAAAAGTTCAAGATAAACCTTTATAGATGGGGATATGATTTTTGATATGGGTTGTCCTGGTAAGAGGTCTCCCATGGATATTATGAATAAGGGAATGGTGAACAGTGCCGCCAACCAAAACCTTTTAGTCATATCTATTAATTCTTCATTTTCACTATCATCTGCAATAAGTGGCTCAAGTGCCATTCCACATTTTGGGCAACTTCCTGGACCGACTTGTCTTATTTCTGGATGCATAGGACAAGTATAGATAGCATTTGGATCAGAGCTTACTTTTTTGGGTTTATGAGTTGCATGACCATGATCCTCGTGGCAGCAACTGTGAGTTTCGTCCATTATTTTTTCCTTTCAGTTTTATTTACTACTGTCATCAACTCATCTAAAAGATTTTTTGCTTTTTTCTCATCATCAATTACAGCGTTCTTAACACAATCTTCAATATGGGCTTCAAGGACTCTTCCTTCTACTTTTTCTAAGACAGCAAAAACCGCCTTAAATTGGTTTAAAATATCAATACAATATCTTTCATCTTCAACCATCTTTATAATTCCTCTAATCTGACCCTCTATTTTTTTTAAAGAGTCTATTTGCTTAGAGTGGTCTGTTCCTTTGAAGCCCATTATTTTATCCTTTTATTTTTGTTTTTGAACCAATGTTCCTTCAGCTAATTTAAAACTACCATCAGTTTTAACCTCTGAATAATGACTGTTGAGAAGTTTTGTCACAGTTCCAGTCCCAAGAACTTTCATTTTACACTCTCTAACGTCACCACCTTCATCCCGGCCTCCGACATAACCAGTGCAATGATTTGAATAAAAATCAAGTTTATCTCCAACCTTAACGTCATTGTTTCCAAGACATACATGCGCCGTCTTATTGTCAGTTTTCATTGCTACTGTTCCACGCATAAAATTGTGAGCACAGCTTGAAAGTAATAAGGTTGTTACTGTTGCTACTAAAAATGTCTTCATTGTCTCTTCTCTTTTTTTAATGACTGCTATGGTCGTCGTTATCTTTTTTCATGTTCATATTGGACATATTCTTCATACACATTTTCATACTTTTTCCCATCATGTTCTGCATTTTTCCCATCATACCTTCCATGTTCTTCATCATTCCCATTTCTTTTTTTCCTTTCATCATGCCTTTCATGTTTCCCATCATCTTTTTCATCATTCCCATGTGAGACTTCATTTGCTCCATGTGTTTCCCCATAAGTTTTTGTTTTTCTACTGGATCATCCGTTTTATGAATATCTTCCATCGTTTTCATCATGGTAGACATGTGGTCGGACATACCTTGCATCATTGAATGTTTTGATGAATGACCCTTATGTCCATGTTTCATTCCAGCAAACAGGTTTAAAGAAAGAGTTAAAATTGAAAGAATTGTAAATGTCTTTAGTAAAGTGCTCATTTTTTCTCCTATGTAATTATTATCTTAATTGACTTGTACCATACCCCCCCTGGGTAGTAAACTGATTTAAATCATGTTTTGGAAGAAAAATTATCAGGAATGATTAAAAGGAGTCTTTCAATGGGAGGCTTTAGTCGATGATCTTGAAGTTTCTCATCATGCTCATGTCCTCGTGCTCAAGATTATGGCAATGGTATATGAAAGTACCTTTAAAGGTATTAAATCTCTTAATTATCTGAACCCGATCTCCAGGCATCACAAGAACAGTATCCTTCCAGCCCTGATCTAAGTAGCCTTTTAATTGACCAGAACTTCTATTTATAACTTGAAATTGAGTGCCATGAACATGCATTGGGTGAGGCATTCCGGTTGGATTGTAAAATTCCCAAACTTCGGTATCACCATATTTTATAATTTCGTAGTTTTCATACCTATTGTCTTCATAGCCATTCCCATTAATGGTCCAGCCAGTACCTCTTTTAGGAATTAATTCAAACTCTTTTGGCGAATTAAGATTCGTGGCTTCACTTGGATTAATTTTGGAATACTGAGACAACTTAGAAGGTTCTTGAAACAATTCTCCCAAATCTTCTGAAACTTCAAACTCAAGGATTGTATATTTTTTATCTCTTCCCTCAACCAAGGGAAGACTTTCAACTCTAATGATGTCTCCAGTTGAATATTGAGAGAAGTCAAACAAGAACTCAAACCTTTCTGCTGGTGCAAAGTAAAACCTTTCTAAGCTATTTACTTCTGCTAGAAGTCCACCATCACTGCCAATTTGCTTAATCTCTTGAACGCCATCAACTGCAATATTGAAATTACTGATAAAAATATAACGTATTTCTACGTTGGGCATGACAAAGGAGTCAGAGGCAACAAACTAGGAAAGCACTATGACAAAAAAGGATTAGTACAGAAGTTCAAAGACAACGATTCACTATTCCTTAAACAACCTCAATTAAGGAGCAAAATACGAGATGGAATCACTGATTATCAAAATGGAAAAGGAGATACTTTGGGAGTTTCAAGCTCATTACTTCTTGGTGGAGGAACTACACAAGGTCTTAAAGGAAAAAATTACGAATCTTACACTAAAAGTAACCGTCGCGGTAATAGGACTCCTATTCCTTCAGACCATGATCTTAGGCACTCTATTATTCCTATTAGTGAAATAAGAAAAGCATCAAATAGTGACATTTTAGAGTATTGCAAAAAACATAAGATCAAAACAATTACTAATGATAAAGAAAAAACTGTTTTAAAAGGTCGAGAGCATATTGTTATCAATGAAAAACGCTGGACTAATACAAAAAATAAAACAACAGGTTCACTTATCGAATTTGTCACTGCCCATAATAGCACTAGCTACTTGAGAGCAATTTCACAAATTACAGGTAACAAAAATCTGCTATTGCTTGAGCAGTATATGGGCGAAGTAAAAAGACCCTACACATCTTTTTACATACCAAAGCAAAAACAGGCAAAAGCCGATCTTGCAAAACTAAACGTGAAAAAATTCCTAAAGCATCACGGTATAAGTGAAAAGGTATCTGAAGACCTTTTCAAATTAAAAAGAGTTCAGGCCGATTCAAAAGGTAGCATCTGGATTTATCCAGAAGGAACAGACAAAGAAGCTATTGAGTTTTCTCGTGAATCAAATGGTTACAAATCAAAAAGACATGGAGATAAATCGACTCCTTTTAATAATTCTTACAAGAATGGAAAAGATGTAACCATTTTCACTAACTTTCTCAGTTTCTTGAAACTGAAAGGAAGTAAGGCCCTTGATCCAAAAAGATCAAAGGGAGAACTTGTTTTAATGGGGCTTGAAGAAAAAGCCTTGCACATTTTTTTAGCTGCGAATCCTCAAATTAAGGGAATTGATATTGTTGAAGATAAATCTAAGTCTCTACAAAACAATCAATGGAATTTCATAGACAAGCTAAAAAAAGACCTCAAGCCCTTTGGGATAACTGTCAATCAAGTTTCTTTTGAGCAAGCACTTAAGAAGAAAAGAAGCCTTGATCTTGATTTTTAACTTTAATTACGGAGTAAATTATTATGGAACAAAATATTGAAAATAAAGCACCTAAAAACACTCAAAAGAAAAACGATTCTACTGCAATTCGTTTTGATAAAGCCTTTATGAGACAAGTCACAAGACTTGTCGATAAGGCGAACAAAAAGCAGTTTGGAAGAAAAGTTAAACCTAAAACAATTCTTGTAAATTTATTGAGTCTTGCTGATGACAAACTGATCGAAAAGACCATCAAAAAATCACAAGACGAGTCTCTAACATTAAACGATAGAAAAGAGATGTTTATGAAGGAACATCTAAGCAAATTCAAAGGTTCAAAAGAGGAATTTGAACAAAAAATGATGGAACTTATGAGCGGATTTTTGTCACAAACTTTAACTTAATTTGTGACAAAAAAATCGTTGTTTGTAACAGCAAGTTTCACGCAAAAACCTTGGCCTATAACGGAGAATTTGATATGATGAAAAACAATAAAAACCAGAATTACAAGAGTGAAAATTCTGGAAAAAGTCAGTCTGTTAGTCACGAAATGTGCGAGTCTGATTTGCTCTTTGACAATTTAATATGGATGACAGTTAAAGATGCGGCAAGGTATCTGAGAAGAACAGAAAATGCAGTTAGACTGCTACTTTATAAAGGTGTTTTGAACACATATAAATTAGGCGGTCGTGTATATGTTAAAAAAACTCAAATAAATGACCTTCTTGAAAAATCAATTTTGAAAGGAGGAGTTTATGGGAGTTAGACCATACATCTGTAAAAAAACTGGAAACACTCGTTTTGAGGCCTATGTAAATCTTAGAAGTAAGATTGATAAGACTATTCGGTGCCAAAAATACAAAAAAGTAGATACCGAAAGAGAGGCAAAAAAATGGGAAAAGAAACTTATCCGAGAAGCTAGTGAGTACATTGCCTCTCAGGAAGTAAGAGGAAATAGCTGGGGAAGAATTATTGATCTCTTTGAGTATGAAGCTAATAAGTACAATAGAAACCCCGTTTCTCTTAAACAAATGGGAGATAAGGCACAAAAAAACGCTCTAAGCATGGTCAGAAATTGGACTGAGGATTGGCTTAATGTTCCAGCTAAAGAACTAACAAGCTTTCATGGCAAAAGTTTAATTAAACGTGCCATTGATGCTGAACTAACGGAAAACTCTGTAAAGAGAATTAAGGGAACAGTAAATAGCTTTTGGACGTTTGGGGTTCAGGAAGGAATTATTCTGGATAATATCAAGAGTCCTGTTTATGGGATTCCTATTGATATGCCAAACGAAGATAAGCTACCTGAGATTCTAACAGTAGATGAAGTTAGGTATCTTTTAGCTAAAGCAAAAGAAGCTAATCATCCTTGGTATCCAATTTGGGCGGTTGCCCTGATGACAGGCATGAGATCAAGTGAGCTATACGCTTTGAGAAAAGAGAATGTTCACCTTCAGGAAGGTATCATCAGAATTTGTGAGTCTTGGGATTGGGAAACCTATACATCAAAATCCACAAAGGCTGGTTACTGGCGAACAGCTCCTATTGCTGACAGCCTACTACCGATTGTTGTTGATCTGATGCAAAGGAAAGACACAGGAGAATTTCTGCTTCCTAGAATTTACGAATGGACTAAGGGTTATCAAGCATTAGTCCTTAGACAGTTCTGTGAAGAGATAGGAATTAGCTCTGTAAGGTTCCACACGCTTCGAGCTTGCTTTGCAACTCACTTACTTTCTAGTGGAGTACCAGAGACTACAGTAATGCGAATTGGTGGCTGGAAGAACTTTAAAACCTTCCAGATTTATATTCGTCTTGCTGGTACTAGGGAGAAAGGTGCAACCAATGATCTTGGTAAAATCTTTATTCCGAATGAGATTGCGGCCATGCAACATATCGCCTCGGCATACAATGAGGTGGCTTGATTGAGCGCAATAAAATTGGTACATTTAAAGCTGGAAACGGAAACAGCTTTGAGGTTGAAGTTTCAGGATGGGCCGCACAGCCCACCTGATTTTTCTTTTGGAAAGGTCAGGAAATGTGTAGAAATAAGAAATTTTGTGAGAGATTTGGCTTGTTCAGGCTTGTTTCTCACCTAAAAAGAAGTGATTTAAGGCGGTTAGATTGTCTTCGGACTTCCGCTCCAATTTTTACCTCTTTTCTCTAACAAAAATTTCCAGCCTAGACGATAATTTCAGTAAACGCTAAAATCTTAAAATATGAAGATTATTATTTGTCTCTTTCTATGCTTATCACTTCGCGCTTATGCTCTTACGTGTGCTTTATCTATCGAGTATCCACCCTATCAATATGTTAAAGACGGCCGAACAACTGGGCTTGATGCTAAATTAATTAAACTCTATAACCAATATACAAATGAAAAAATTAAAATGATTTCAATGAAATGGGATTTGGCCCTTTCAGAGCTTTATTATTCTAATAAGTTTGACTGTATTTGGGGAATGGAAGTAACTGATGCTCGACAAAAAAGATATTTATTAACTAAACCCATTTATAAAAGATCTTCAACACTCTTTGTTCATGAAAGTTCAAACATCAAATCCTTAAACGATATTAAATATAAAATTATTGTAGGAGATAAAGACTCAACTTTAGAACAAGAAATCAAAAAATCAAAGAAGTTCAAATCAACCCGCATTAAACATTTGCCCACTAAAGAACTGGCCATGAAACACCTCAAACAAAAAAAAGTCTCAGCAGTGATTATGCCAAATGCAGTCGGTATCTACTTAGCAAAAAAACTAAATGTAAATATAAGACAAGTTTTCACTGCAAGGGAAAAAACCCCCGTCGCTGTTGCTGTTAAAAAAGGAAATGAAAAACTTTATCAAATGATACAAGAAACTCTCTCAAAGATTCCGACACATGAAATAGAAAAAATTATTAATAGCTCTATTAGAAAGACTTCTAAAAAAGTAGATACAAGCTATCAAAAAGACACCTCTCCAAATTTAATGGGGGCTTACCTTCACCCTTTTTAAGATTTTTGCAATCTTATGAGGCAATATTTTTCCCCCTCACAATGAACTGACTCGAAAAATCAAGGGGTTAGCCCAATTAGTTTAGTTAAACTCTTACCTAATGAGATAATTATTAAGATCTGTTTGAAAATGAGACGAAAAGTAATTGAAATGAGGAAGAAGTATAGTTTTGTAAAAATTTTTATCATTATCTTTATGCTAAATATTTTTAGCTCCTGCCTCCCTGAACAACAAGTACGAACAAATCCTCTAGAAGATCAAAATAGTGAGTTCAATAACCCAGATAACTCATCAAATAATAAAAGCACTCAACTTCCAGAAGAAGTAAATTTTTTACAACTTAACGACAGCCGTTCAACTGGAACTCTTAATCTTTTCAGTAATTATAGCGATAGTTTCCTTCTTAGGGGAAATCAGTTAATGGAAACCATTAAAGACAATCTTCCTCAAGGCCAAACAAACTTATGTCTTATTAGTTTTTTTCCCAATATATCTGGCCCTACCTCAAACTCAATTCTTATAAGCTCTGCCCGAATACGTTCCTACTACAACGGGGCCATTAAAGCTAAAGAGTATTTTTTACAAATTGAACCCAATAATGAAACCATCAATCAGGGAGACTGCCTTACAGTTAGTTTGACTAATAAAATCCAAAGTGATTATCCTGGAAGCCAGTACACTTTTAAACTAGAAAAAGTATGCCCTACTTGTAACGTGAGTATCAACTCTAATGGGCTCCAGTTGTATAGTCCACTTGGTACAAAAGAAAAGTCTATCAAGATATCTCATCTTCGTTTTCAAGTTCTTCCTGCTGTTGGAAGTCCTAATAATGAAGCGCCAAAAGTTTGCTCTATAAATGCAAATTGCACCTCATTAAATTTTAATTGCTGTCTCGCTGGCCAGTGCGTTAATCATGGAGAAGTAAGATCTGAGGTAGATACAAATAGTGATAAGTACAAGGTTGCTGTCGAGCTCATCTCTGCGAGACCTGAGCTTATTAATAATTATCAAGATGTCTTTTATGTTTGCCCAGAGATGGTCCCCTCAGAAGGTTCTTCCCCCAGCGAGCCAGAAGACCCACTTCAAGATGCAGCTGATCTCTTAAACGAACTGGAAGACTTATATAATTGTACAACTCCGCAAGTTGATGAATTTTCAATTTGTCCAAAAGAATACCCTAATGCTTCTACTCTCATGCAAACATCAGCTTACAACTTCAGCGTTGAAAGTGATGATATAAACTTTACTTCAATTACAGCTGAAACAAGTCGCAATAATATTGTAGGAATTCATTATGCTGGTGAAGTTCTTTACAAAGAAAAACTTCTCAATAATCAAACTCAAGTTCCTTTAGCAAGTGGGATAACATTTCTATCACCTAATGATAATCTTACTCAAGCCCAGCAGGTCTCAATACAAAGGAGCCTTCCTGTTAATGCCATAAACGACACCGTAAAACTTTACTATAAAGTCAATGGTACTTGTGAAAGGCTTGGTTCATCCTTGGCCCGTTGTAAAAAATTTTATAAACAAGGACAAAGCTCAACACCTCCTCGCTCCAGTGACCACCCTTCGGGAAGGCAAGTTTTTTCTCTTCCTGACTATGCTGACACAGGCTTTAACATTATAGTTAAAATTGGGGGGAGCCCTATTGCTCAAGGAAGTGAGACTTGGAGCTTAGTAGGTAAAAATATTATTTTTAACTCCAATGATTTTCCCATCTATAATAATCAAGAAATTGAAATAACTTATTTTGTTTCCGCTAATGTTCATGAATTAACAAAGTCAAAACACCAGGCCCAAGAAAAAATTAATCAACACTGTAAGTGTGATCCAAATGAATCTCCTTGTACTTTAGAACCAGTCAAAACAACGGTTGCTGGAGTTGAAAAGGTAACAAGTTATATCTGTAAGTATCCTGAAGCTGATGCTCCCGAGATCCCTTTGCAACAAACAGTATATGTTAACGCAAAATCAGTTCCTCATAAATTTTATAGCTCTTCTGGTGTCAATTTTGACTTAGAGTCAACCCCATCGGTTGAATCCCAAGAGGGTGAAATCTTTGAGTACACAGATGGGAATAACCTTAAGCCAAATAATTTAGATAAACATATTGGTTTCAATGAAATTTATGGAAGTATGAATATTGATGCTGCCTCACCCTTACCACCAAAGACAGTCAGTCTCACCAAAGGAAAAAATTATGATATCTTTGTAGATGAAGGGGCTTTCTCGACCTGTCTTAATTGTGGAACAGATTATTTTTCAAGTTTACAAAAAATATTTCCAAATAATTTTGACTACAAAGGTGCTGGATACTTACCTGATATGGTTGAGTCCAGAAGAATTTCAAATAAAAGCGACTATCGTGCAGACGATTTGCGCTTTGGAAGAGCTTGTTTTGTTCCAGCAACAATGATTCCATGGACTCATAAAGCCCATAATAGCGTTATTGACCAAAGAAGAAACCGATTAGCTGCACAACATTTCCTTTTTTCTAATGGTTATAATAGAGACTGGTATGGTTTTGATTATGGTGCTCTTATAGGCTCTTTTGATGGTGTCAAATGGTTTGCGATTGGAAATCAAAGACGAATCAAAGCAACAGGTGAAAAGCTCTATTTAGCAGTAAATGCTTATTTTGGTGATCTTACTATAAATAATTCATTTAAGGTTACTATAAATGAGATGAATTCTGCTCTAAACTCTGGTTCATCTATAACTCATGATACTGATAATGATGGAGCTCAATGCCAAAAAGCTCATTACTGTAGCACCGACGATGACTGTATTGCTCAACTTGGCTATGATTACACCTGCCAAAATGTTTCCGGGATTCAAACACCCTGGCCACAATTTGATGCCAAAGGAAATGAATTAAGTGGAAGTCTTCAAACTTCATTACTAAGCCTAGTCGGAGGATCAAATGGTCAAGCAAAAAGATGTGTTTATCGTGGGAGAGGCTCTCTTTGCCATCCCCAGAACTTTCAAGTAAGTGCTAATAATTCTTATATGGGATCATCTACAGTGGCCCTTCATACATGTTCTTCAAATACAACTTGCCAGAGTTTAAATCAACAAGTCTTTAATACCAAAATTGCTCGCTTTGCCGAAAGTCCTTTGTCTCAAAATATTCAAAGTTTTGTGACCGATAAAACAGACACTTTTGGCCTAGGGGCCAGAAATTTAGGCAGACCTTATAACTTTTATGGGAATGAACAAACACCTAATTCTATACGAGCACATCTCAGTGACTTGAATGTTAATGCATTATGTGTTCCAGGTAAAGATATCGAAACTGCAAACTCAACTAGTGAGTTAAACTATCTCAATACTCAAACAAGAGAAGCTGATAAAGTGGCCAATGTGGGAAGAACCTTATCCTCAGCAATATTCCAAGATCCAAAATATTTGGCGGCATGTCCTGCAACGGATGAATCAGGAAATTTCACTCATTTAAACAATACCCTTCTCACATCTAATGAACATAATCCCTATGCCATAAATGATAATATTAGTAGTAACCTCCTTAATCTTAACGCTTTAAAGTCACTTAATATTTTTAATGACAATAACAGCTTAGTCACTCAAAAAGGCTATCAAAAAAATACCTGCCTAAGAGCTCCTGGGGCAAAATGTTTTTCTGACTTTGAGTGTGCCCCAAGCGAGTATCTAGCAACAAGATTTAAATCTATTTCAAATTTTAATGGTGAAATTAACGAAGCAGAAGAAAAGTTTTGGGAAGAAGGTTTAATCTGTGCCAATTCTCAACCAAGATATCAAGAGAACTCGATTTATCCTAATCCTTTATATGAGACAAACGAACACAAATGTTGTCGTGACACAGGAAAAGAATTCACCTACTATACTCAAAAACATGAAAACTCAATTATAGAAACTGTAGACAATGCTGGTAATCCACTTATACCTGGCGTAAATCAAGACTATAATTCTCCAAAAAGGTACTCAAGAACAAATACCGTTTATGATAAGATGCTAAAAGAGCCAGGAAAATATCCTCCTCTTTATACTCCTGCTTCACAACCGAACTCACCTCTTAACATGACACTTACCAAACTTCGTCAATACAATACATTGCACCTTCATAATGAAAGAATGTGTTGTACAGGACATTGGGTTCGAAAGTTTGCCTCTGGGACCAATGCTAATAATGGCGGACATAGCTTTGATGGAAATAAACAACAAAATATTCCGATAGAGACTTTTAAGCCTTTAAGCTGGAATCCAAATCATGTACCGGCTCTTAATACTTTTCCTAGCTCTGTAGCTTATGACCCTACTCTTTTAACATATACTTGTACTACTGAAGACTATGTTACTGCTGACTGTGAAGTGAAAAACATCATAGAAGGATCAACTGTAGAAAAAAAATACCTAAACTGGTTTTCAAAGTTTGAGCTCATAGGAATTCCACAAGTTCTTATAGAAACAAATAATGTTGTAGAGAAACCTTTAAGTACTGATACTATAGATATCGATAATGATGGTATTGATGATTATCAAGAACAAGAGGATATTTCTGCACTTAAATTACCTCTGGACAATACCATTAAAGATGTTAATTCAGATGGAGTTGTCGATGCCATTTACAACGGAAAAGAATACTACTCTGCTTCTTCATACGATAACTTTGAAATTGGCTCTGGTAAGTTAAAAAAGATTTTTTCAGAAAATGAGTTTAATTGTTGTATCCCAACAGGTTTTGAAGTGACTAACACAACCACTGACAACCAATGCTGTACAGGAAAAGTGGCGACCATTAATGATCAAACTCGTTGTTGCTTGCAAGACTTTGCCGACTTGTCAGTTTACACAAACCGCTATGTCTCAAGTGAAGGAGCTCATTTTAATGGACAACCAATAAGAGATTCGGATATTGATCCGACTTCGGGTTACATCAAAAAAGAAATTGTCTTACAAATGGCTTCAACCATGTGCTGTTCAGGAAAAGCAACTTATGGCTCGGTTATTAATGATTTTCTTATTCCCATAGATTACGATAAAAAGTATAACTGTGCTAAGACAAGACGTTGGCTTTATTTGGCGAGCTTAGATAATGATGAAGATGTTGATGGTGGAGTCAGTAAATATAACGCTGGCCTAAAATGGAACAATCATGTCTATTGTGTGCCTGAAGACTTTGAAGAGTCTCTTCAGACTTGTTCTGGAGGTGGTTCTGGAGGTGGTTCTGGAGGTGGCTCTGGGGCTGTTGGCTCACCTTAAACTTAAATAAACGAGAAGCACACCTACCAGACAACGGTACAAACTAAAGTAGCCAAGACCAATTCTTGAGATAAGCTTTAAAAAATAATGAATGGTTAGAAATCCCACAAAAAAAGAAACCCCAACTCCAGTTACAATAATATGAGGCTCAACACTCGTAGCACTTCCATCCAAGATATCTGGTATTTTAAAAATAATACTTCCAATTATGACTGGTAATGAAAGTAAAAAAGAAAAACGGCTAGCTTGTAAACGGCTCATGCCCAAAAACCGACTCGAAGTTAATGTTATTCCTGAGCGGCTAACCCCCGGAAAGATGGCCAAACTTTGAGACAGGCCAATTAAAACTGACTTTTTCCAATCTTGTTGCTGGGTTAAATCAATATTTTTTCCTTTTTTCTTATCCGATATATACATTAAAATACCGAAGAAAATAAAATTAAAGCCAATTAACAAAGGGCTTCTTCCATACAAGAATGCAACTTTTTTCAATCCTAAAATTAATAAAAAAGAAAAAAATGTTGCAATTAAAAAATTTTGAACAAACATCGTCTTTTTAAAATCTTTATAAACAAACAAGAGAAAACTTTCATGAATTAAACGCCTCACTTCTTTATGAAAATACAATAAAACAGCAATGGCAGTCCCAAGATGCATTAATAGATCAAAGATGACGCCAGGGTCCTTTAACTCACCAAAAAAAGGAATCAGCGCCAAATGCCCACTCGAGCTAATTGGTAAAAATTCTGAAATACCTTGTATAAAACCATAAAAAAATGCCCACTCGAAATTCATCTTACACCGTCACTGTCTTATCAATTTGAAAATATTTATAATCTTTTTGTTTTAATGCATTTAACATTTCAGTTAAATTTAATAAGAGCTTGATATTTTTCTCTTTATTCTCCTTTAAAACTTGCACAACACCTTCAATATTTTCTTCTAACGTTTTAAGCCCTTGCGTTTGTTCTTCACTCAAAAACTTTTTTGATAAACGAAAATATCTTTCATATAAAAGCTGAGCCAGTTCAATATTTTCATAAGCTGGATCCTGCTTAAAGCCATTAATAAATTCAGCGATTGGATCTCTTTTAGAGACGTTATTTTGATCATCAAAATTCAAGTGGTGGACAAGGGCCTTATTCTCACTTTTCGTAACATCCAAAGAAAGAGCATAAAGTTTTCCTTTTTTAGCCCCAAAAGGAATAAAAGAATAATACTGCCTTTTACCGATAAGATGCTCTGCCATGAGCCCTTTTTTCCCCGCTAAGTTCGTTAGTTTTATAGAACGAATTCTCTCTCCAATAAGATGTTCTATTTTCTCACGAAAGTCCCTATGTCCGGCATAAAGAGGACCATTCGACTTAACAAAATCTGGATAATCTTCTAATTTAAAAGAAAAAGAAGATTCAATAATATCTTGAGTTTCAGCAATAATTCCTTCCTTATTATTGGCCATTTTTTTATCTTTTACATAATAAAATAAATTAGGTTGAAAGTATTTTGCAAAGAAATTAAGCTCAACAAAGTCTTTATAGATGGCCATCATAGAAAATTCTTTAAGTTTTTTGATGTTAATACTTTTTCCTGTCTCAACATTAATAAAAGTCATTCCTAACGTTAAAAATCTTTTTCCATTCTTTTGTTCGATATCAAAGAAAGGTAAAGAAACCTGTTCGGTTGTAATATCATAGCTTGCATCCAACAACTCAGAGTAGACCTTATTTCTATAAGTCCACTCTGGACTTTCATAATACTCAGACTTAACAGCGACTGGAGCTAAAACTTCTAGACCTTTAAGATAAGGAGAAAGAGCATACAGGATAAAAAAAGCAGGAAGAAAAACCAGAGCAAGGAAAATCGCTCCTAATCGACTTGAAGTGTAAAGATGAGTTCCGGTAATGACTTCTTTAAAAGTTCGTCTTCCCACAAAACTAGTTAAGTCAAAAATAAAAAAGGGAAAAAGAATAAAACCGACGAACTCTCTTACCACCCCCATAACTCGCTTAAAAAAACTATTTCCGTATGATTTCATTCCCACAAAAAACTGTCCCAAAGAAACAGAGAACATGAAAGTTGTGACTAATCGAAATAACAAATAAACCATGAGCACTGAAGCCATTTCATGCCAATTAATTTCATCAACAAAATTCTTCAAATAAGTGTCTGACTGAATAATTGAGGAGATAGTAGATTGGACTTCACTCAGAGATTGTCCATTATAGCCATCGACTAAAATCCCCCCCAAGAAATTATAAAATTGTTTAACATCAACAAATACTAAAAAAATATTTAAAAGAACAAAACAACTTAAAAAATCAATTAGACTAGCACAAAACCTTAAAAGGATATGACTAGAAGAGCTTGGTTTTATTTTTTTTAACTTAGGAGCAGCTTTTTTAGTTCTTCGCTTTTTACTTACTTTTACCCTATCGAGTTCTTTAAGAACAGCTGGGTCCAGCTCTACTTCGTTAACATCAATAGCATGAATATCATCCTGAGAATCTATAACATAATCATCTAATAAGGCAGCGACTTCTTGTTTTTTTTCTTCTTCCTCATCTACTGTATTTAATTGTTGAGAAAGTCTTAGAACTTCTTGATCTATATCAATTTTACTAATGGTAAACTCTGGAGGTTCTTCCTCATCGTTTTCAGACTTATGTGCAGCTTCGCTTTGATTTTCTAAGGCATTTTCAAGATTTATTTTAGAAATCGAAGCCTCTGCTTCTAAGGCGCTTTTTGGAACTTCCATATACTCTAAAGTAATATTTTTATTTCCAACTCTTATCTCATCACTTTCATTAACCAAGTAAGTTTTACCAGGAATCAACTTCTTAAAATTAAGATAAGTTCCTTTTTGACTAGAATGATCCACCAAACACAACACTCCATTCTTAAGAGAAAATGTACAATGTTTAGGAGATATACTTTCATCTTCTATAATAACATCTGCAACTTCACTCCCCAGAGTCAACTTTTCCAGCACCGGCCAGCTTTTAGATTTCCCCTCGATTGTAATATACGCAGCTACAGGAAGATTACTATTTCCTCCTCCCTGATGATCATTTTCGCCCACATTTTGTGTCAAAGCTTCTTCCTTGGTTATTTACTCACTCTCACCATATTAATAAAAAAAATGCTTTAATTTTCTATATTTAGTTTAACTTAACCTCACGAAATGCCAAGTCCTTGAGAATCGGAAGCCTAAAATATTGGTTTAAATTGCTCAAGCTTATATAATTTTCATAAGAACTATTAAATTTTCCAATATTTAGAGCCGATAAAGTCTCTAGAAATATATGAATTAAGGCAAAACTATGTTTAGAAAAAATGCGAAAAGAACTTTAAAGATATGTAATCTTCTTATCATCTCTCAAATGGTTTTTTCTCCACTTGCACTAGGACAACAAATAAGTCCCAAAGAAAATAAGTGGCAAACAGCGGCGAACGTTATGCAAACTCTAGGAAGTGGATTAAACTCTGCTGTCTTTGCCATGCAACAAGCAGCCAATAATCCTCAGAATAGATATAATCAATACAAAGCCTCCCTAGACCCAATGTTAAAAATACAACCTATTAATCCCGCTCAAATTCCACCTGTATTTAGTGGATGCCTTGTTTTACCGGCGGAATCAAATAAAGTCTCTGAAGGAATGAAATGTACAGCAAAGTCCCCCCAAGAAATTCAAGCTGGGTACGCAGCTGCAATGATAGAAATCCACGAATTCAATCTTTCTCAGTATGATAAATATTTAACTAAGGGGCATGCGCGTTTCTCTTCCCAAGGAGTTGGTTGTTATGAGAAAAAACTAGAAGACTTTAATGGTGTTTTACTTGCCAGAGAGGAAGAGCTCAATAAATACAAAGAAAGAATTAAAACTCTTTTAGATAATTTTAATCTCAGTGCGAAAAATGATCTTGAAGGTATTAAGCAAACAGATGCAATTTTGAATGGAGAAAAAGGTCAAAAAAAATATCTTAAGGATTTTAAATTTGAAGACACTCTCTTAGGACAAAATGATAGTCAAAATGTTTGTGGCTCTTTTTTAAGCTCAACTCTTTTAAGTAAAACGGGACAAGAGTCGGGCCTTAAAGGAATTGAATCCCAAATTTTTAGCCTTATAAACAAACCCAACAACAAAAGCATGAGTGCAGATGAAATGATTTCTAAAGCTTCCCAAATGCGAAGTGAAATCGACTCACTAGCGCAAAAAATGTCATCACATATGAGTAACAGAAGTGCGGCTAGCGCTGACCTAAACAGTATATCATATCGCGGAAGAATTATTTCAAAAGACAATAAAGCTCTTAATTCGGCTTTAAGTAATTTTAATGCTCGTATTCAAAATCAAATCACAGACTTAGAAAGTGCAACAAAAATAAGCAATATGACAACTGGAGATCAACAGTTAAGTAAGATGTTTACAGGTATTCAAAGTGGTGCCATAGATGCAAGTGAGATCAATGACTACCTTGCCAATTACGAAAGATCTGTAAAATTTAACTGTCTAACCCGGGGTGATCTTGTTAAAAACTTTGGCTCAATTGAGTCCTTTGCAAAAAGATTTAAAAACCCCAATATATCTTCATCTCTTGCTAATGATGCTGATAATGCCCTGGCCAACAGTGTCGTTTCAATTCTAAACAACGAAAATCTAAGTATTGATCAAATGATCAATATGATTCAAAACGAAGAATCAAAAGGAAGAAATTCCCGCTATATTATGACCACGGGAAAAACAATTAAATTTAATGGTAGAACTATTAACGCCTCTACCCCAATGCGGCCATCACAACTTGTACAAATTTTTGGACAAAGTTGTAAACAAGACTTTGAGTCTGCAACAAATAGTGCTGGTTATTCAAAGAAGGATGCCGTTGTGGCCCTCAAAAATTATACTGTCCAACGAAAGAGAATTGTTGATACGGCCAGCACTGATGTGGCCAAAATCATCAAAGAAGAACTCAAATCATGTCCAAGTGATACCAGCACAGGTAAAGCTGTCTTAAGTTGCTCTAATGCTCTTAATATCGACCATCCCAATTTTTGTGTAAGAACAGCATTAACATGCTCTGGAAATATGAAAGGTTGCTATGAAAAGGCTAAAAAACAGGTTGAGACAATCAGAACTCAACAAAATGAAATGGTCACTCGTTTCAATCAAAATGTAACAAAGCTTAAAAATAATATGAAGATGGAGCTTGTTGCCCTCAATCGTTTTTTAGAGACACAAGCAAGAAGTCTGGATGCTCAACTCAATATTGGAACTGTTTTTGAGACTCCAGCGATTGACTTTAATCTTGCAGAAGAAATCTTTATGGGAAAAAAGGATGGAATAAATTCAAGTCTTGAAATTCAAGACCCAAAGGCTTACTACGACAAAATTGTTAAAAACTTAGAGGAAACTCAAAAAACCTTACAAAAACAAAGAGTCGCTTTTCTAGGTAATAATGGACAAGGCGGAAAACTTGGCAAAATGAAAGATGAATATATCCAAAACTATAAAAAAGCTAAAACATATGCCCAAAGTATGATTCAAGAGTGCCAAACAGCTATTGCGAATACCGGAAAACTTCTTAAAGAACAACAAGATGCATTTGATGAACGAAATGCAAAACTTGCCGATGCCTGTGGTGACTTGATGGCATTTAATGAAAACCCTGCTTCAGTTGAGGCCGACGAATTGGCCAATGACCTCAGTAAAGTTATTCAAATAACAGCTTCTGCTCCTGCTGGTGGACAAAACTTAACTCAACAAGATAAAGCAGCGATTGCCAAAATTCGCTCTTTTAATAATTACTGCGAATCGACCAATGAAAATGGTGACCTTATTCTGCTTGGAGACAAAAACAGCAATATTGTTACCGCCGCTAATTTTTGTGATAATGCTGAAGCCGTTGAGATGTTTTCTTCTTACGGAGCAAGAACCTTATGTAATGAACCCACTTCCTCAACAAATAATATTTGTCAAAATGATGATGAATTTTTAGAAATGACGGCAAATTACAATTTTTGTTTTGCAGGATCTAATATTATAAAAACAGATGCTCAAGGTACAGGTTGTTCAGGAGGAGAAGAAAAGGACTTTGTAACTGACAAAATTGCAAACGCCTCACAAATTGTCAAAGCTCTTAAAGAAGATAATATAGATGTTTGTTACCCAGAAGAGAGTTTACCAACTTCAAGTAAAGAAAAAAGAGAGGCCATCGCAACAATGGCAAAAAGTTTTAATTGTCATACAAGTCGTAAAGAAGCAGGGCAAATTGGAGTTTCTGTTTGTGGAGCTAATTCCAACTCAGAACTCATGCAAAAAGATATTTACCAAAACCTTTCTCGAAATATAGGCTCAGCAGCAGGAACGATGCTTGGCACACGAAGGTAAAAAATAATGATGAGCAAAAGGAATCGCAACACTAAAACTCTCCTCACACCCAAATTTTATTGGCCTGGAGTTTTTGTGTTATTTTTTCTCATCAGTGCCTGTAATGACATCACAGATATTGGAACTCAATCTCATTCTCGTGCACAAACGAGTAATTTAACAGGAACGAACAAAGCCTATATCTACCCTGACAATCCAGTCGCTCTCAATGGAAAAACAATTTCCTATGCTGACTTTGCCGGACACTTAGTTGCACGTTTTATTACTGCTGATAATTATTTAGAAGCAAACTGCAATTTCACTCAATATTCTCCAGATATTTTTAGTACTTCTCAAAATATTCCATTTACCGACACGACAGCTAACAAATGTGTTCGAGTTCTAAATGATAGTAAAACCACGACAGAGATTTTAAGCCCTAAAAATGAATCATGGGCTTTTCAAACTGGCTCTGATGAGTTTTATCAGGTTAATACATTTTATCATATAAAGTCACTCTATGACCGCTTTTTAGAGTCTCTAAGTTTTGCTCATGAATATGTACATCTCAAAAGTAATCTTACAATACCTCCAGCAACCAAATATAATTTAGTTGATACACAATCCTATTTACTAACAAAGCAAGGATTATCACAAACTCTAACAGCTTATTCCAAATGTGCTTTAGAATCTAATGCCTATTTTAGTCCAGCAGAAGATATTCTGTGCTTTGGTCATGATGGGAAAAACTTTTTACTGGTCCAAGACCCAAGTGTTATCTATCACGAAGTAGGTCATGCTTTAGTCAAAGCAATGATGAACCAAAGAAATGTCACAAGTGGAATTGATCCTATGACTTCAAGTCATTATTTTCAGGCCACAACCTATCAGTCAGATTTGGGTGAAATTTTTTATGATGAAGCTGGTGCCATAAATGAAGCTATTGCAGACTATTTTTCATATTATATGAATAAAAGAACAAAAGTTGCTGAATTTGCATTTAATAAAATCATAGGTGGTTATCGTCCTTTGGCCGAAGATGAAGAAGTTCACTCAGCTGATGTATCAACAGCTCCAGGCGAAAGACTTTCTTATCCAGACTTTGTTCACTACGACCCTCTAAACCCCGATAAAAATATTGAAGATATTCACTACTCAAGTGCCATTATCTCTCATTATTTTGTCGCTTTAACAAAAAGTTTTAAGCAAACATGTTCCTATCCAACAACTAATAGTGATGAGATACATAAGAAAGCCACTGATTATGTCATGTTACTTATTAATGAAACTCTGGCCGAAATAGGAGATCTCACCGCCAAAGGCTCCGATCTCTTTTCTGAATATGCCACTTTAAATACAGCACAAAAAAATGTTTATTTTACGAATTTAAATCCAGAGCAATCTTTTTTGTGGACTCATGTTGTTAATCCTCCTAGCTTTAGAAGGTTTTTTCAAATTTTTGGAAAAAATATTTATCATTATATATCAAGTGGTCTATGCCCGAATTTTAATCTTGATGACTCTGAGCAACTTTTAGATGAATATGGCCTTCTTTTATTTAAATCATATGAGGATCGAGGAAATGGATTAAACTCTCAAAGCTTTTCGGCCAATCTTTACTCTCTCTATACAGGGGAAAGTGTCTTTAGTGGAAAAAACTTTATGCCTTTTGTTTTAAATACCCAAGTTAATGAAAATAATCGTAAAAAGTCGATTCTTATTTCAAAAAACTTTATTAAACTTGATGAGGAAAGTATCGCTTATATTATTGATGGACAAAATGATATAAAAAACATCCTAGCAGAACTTACCTTTGAAGGAGAAAATGTCAGTACGACACAAGGAATTGCAGGGGCAGAATACAATAATAATAATATAAAAATTAGCCCAGGAGAAGTCATCGCTCTTTCTCTTAACCTTTTTAATAACTCAAACTCAGTAATGGGTGGAGTTCAGTTCTTGGCCAATGACTGGGATCATATGAAACTAAATGATGGGTCACAACTCTATACAAACACAAGTACCAATATGAATGGGCTCAATACAAGCAAAATCTCAGGGGCGATAGCCTCTCACTCTCCTTGTATTATTGATGATTTTCCTCTGGCCTCAGAAGGAGGAGTAAAAGATACCTCAACAACGACTCCTGGAAACTGCAGTTATATTACTAAAACAAATACACAAATTGACTCATCTGAAGTTGTTAGTGGAGTCACCTATCCAAAATATGACTTAGATGCCCCCCAACCGATTTGTATAGTTCAATATAGCGATGAAGATGAAACAAAATGGGTTTCACAAGATTTTTATAGAAACTATGCCCTTAACCTAGAAGACAAAGATTGCCTTAACAATCCTTCTATGTCTGCAAATAACTTTAACCCAAATGAATGTTTAATCCGCTTTCTTCCCGGAGCTTCTCAAGCGGTTTTAGGAAAAATAAATCCACAGTCAACTTGGGCCGAAACGATTCGAGGAGAAAGCTCGGATTTTACATTTGATGCTGGCCAACTCACTCTTATGGAAGTCAATAAATGGATACGACCTGGAACTAAATTTAATTGTCGTTTTAGAGTTCGTTTTAGTAATTGTAGTGATTGTTATGATGACTTTCAGACAGGTGATCCCATCACAAGTTTAAGTGATTATTCTGACTTTGAATATGCCGGGCACAATCCTTATAAAGTTATTAATTTTCAATTTACGGTGTTAGATTAAATGCAATTACTTATTCGGTTTTTCTCATTTATCTTGATCATTCTTTTAATAGGGCTTTATTTTAATAAAGAAGACAGATCACACCAACAGCAGCATATCACCAAACAAAAAGTTAAGCACGCTAAGAAAATGAATTTAAAAAATATGAGTGCTAAAAATCAAACTCAGAATATAAAAAAGAGAAGACAACCTGCCGGGACAAAGACTCACAAGCAAAGTCGAGAAATTATAGGCCAGCACAAAGGTCCTAATAAAAACACAATTCCTATGAACAACAAAGTCAATCACAAATGGAAGGAGCTTTATAAGAAAGCTTTTTTTCAAAATTTAGATAAAAGCAACCAAGTGAAAGATTTTAAAATCACTCAAAAAAGATCACTTATAAAGGTTAAACAAGGCTCAGGTCAATACTTAGAACATGTTCTAATTAGTTATACAAAACCGAATGGACAACCTTTTAGCTTTGAAGCTCTCATCGATTCTCAGACAGGCTCAGTTGTTCAAAGTTGGAATCAGACTCGTTATGAGATAAAAAAAAGGTATAAAATTAAAAATGCCTCTCAATACAATTATCAAGAATAACTTTATTTTAGTTCTGCTTTAAGCTCAACAATGCGTTCACTATCAATTTTCTTAACTAGTCCTTTCGGTTTTTTTACTAGTTTTACACCGTTGGCAACATAGTCTTTTAATAACTCGAAATCACCGACATAGATAGCTTGAATCATTTTTTGATCCAATTCCCCAAAGTAAGCTTTAATCTTAGAAGACAGCTGAGGAAGATAGGGTGTAAAAAGGCACCCCAAGGTTAAAGCATAAACCGCAGAATGGGCAATCGTCTCTTGTGCTTGCTGATCATCTTCTTTTATTTGCGCCCAAGGGGCCCTGTCTGAAAAGAAAGTATTTGCTGTTTGTCCTAGGTGCATAATTTGTTCTAAGGCCCTTTTAATTTGGACTTGGTCTAATAGCTCATTAATATGCTTTACTTGTTTTTGCAGCTGAACAAAATCATCTGTTTCAAAAAAACTTAGGAACCTTTCTCCTTCAATTCCCTCTTTCCAGTTTTTATAGAAAAAAGTCAGACAACGATTGACAAAATTTCCAATATTATTGGCCAATTCATTATTAATTTTAGCCTCAAAACCATCCCAGGTATAACTAGAGTCATTCATTTCTGGAATAAGAGTCGTTAAATAATATCTTAGAGCATCCATCCCAAACTCATTGACCGCTTTATCTGCATCAATATACCATCCTTTAGACTTAGAAAACTGCTTACCTTCTAAATTCACATATTGATTGGCAGGTAAATTTGAGACCGCATGAACGCGCTCAGACGCTAAAGACATCATGGGAAAGATAATACTATGGAAAATAATATTATCTTTACCAATAAAATTAGTAATGACAGTCTCTGAGTTGTTCCACCAGTCTTTAAGATAATCTTGATTTGAGCCTGACTGCTTGAGAAACTCCTTAGTATTAGAAACATAACCAATAGGAGCATCAAACCATACATAAAGTTTTTTTCCTTTGGCCTCATTCAAAGGAACATCAATTCCCCAATCAAGATCACGAGTGATAGCTCGATCAACCATTTTTTCTTTAGTCAAAGAATCTACAAAAGACGTTACTGTTTTTTTCCAGTCTTTAGAAGTGGTCTCAAACCAATGCCTAAATTCTTTATGATACTTGGAGAGCATAAGATACCATTGATCAACTGACTTAACTTCAATATTTTTTGAATGACAAAATTTACAGGTAGGTGATTTTAACTTGACCGCATTTATCCACTCTCCACAATTAGGACATTCATCTCCTCTGGCCTCTTCATATCCACAAACATAACAAGTCCCTTCCACATACCGATCAGGAAGATAGTTATGACAATCTTGACATTGAAGCTGATCCTCAGCTTTTTTCTCAATAAAACCTTTCTCATAAAGAGCATCAAACCATTTTAAAACTTCTTCTTTATGATAATCGGCAGAGGTCTGGCCAAAAAAGTCAAATTCGATGCCATATTTTTGAAAAAGCTCAAAATGAGTTTTATTCCATTTATTAACATAGTCCTGATAAGACTTTTTAGCTTTTTGAGCATTTTGCATAATGGCCACACCATGCTCATCCGAGCCAGAAATATGGATACATTCCTGTCCTTGCATTTTCTTATGCTTAGTATAAATATCTGCAGGTAAATAAACTCCAGCGATATGTCCAAAATGAATAGGTCCATTAGCATAAGGAAGGGCCGACGTTATAAGGTGCTTCATAATCTAGTATCCTCTTTTAAATTCTAAGAGCATACTATACGAAAATTCCCCTTAATTGTCAGAGAATTATTTTTTTGCACATTGTCTATTTTTTTTATGGTGTTTGCCAACCTAATAAAACTTGATTATTAACTTCCATCCAATCACTATATGAGTCTCGTCTTTCATAGATTTCAGAAGACAAATCAGCTTGAGTATCAACCTGCTGATCATTACTCACAAGATCATAAAGTAAAGAATCAACTCCCGAGTACACTAAAGTATAGTTGATAAAATTGCCAAAAGCACTTCCAATTCCATTTGCCCCAGAGGCAATATTATTATAGGCTAATGAAGCAGACATATTATTAATATCAGCAAAACTATTTTCCACATCTATTGTTTCTACTGATCCAACTAAAACCCCCAAATTTGACCCAGCAATAAAATTATTTCCGATCGCCTGGTTTGTGAAATTTAAGTAAGAATCTCTAATTTCAATTTGATCAGTAATATTGCCCTTTCCTACCAAACCGCCTACTTCTGTATTACCTTCAATCTTATCAAGATTTACGTAAGACTCTTCAATCGAAAGATACTCTGTATTTGAAAGCCCAACGACGAAGGAGCTTCCACACTACCGTTAAAACCAGATTGATATAGTCTTAAATGGCCACTTCCTTGTCCAACGAGCCCTCCTACAGCCAAAGAACCAGCATTAAAAACACTTCCATTTTTAACCTCTAGACTAATATCAGCATTATCGGCTTTCCCAATAACACCACAAGAACCATAATATGAACAATCAACGTTAATATTTTCAATTCTAAACGGGTTTTCCCAGTCTCCAATTCTAGCCCCTTCAATTGCAGAAATTAAACCTGTTTGATCCGTTTGAGGCACAACAAAATTTATATTTCTTAAGGCAAATCCTCCAGATAAAAGAACTCCTTTAAATGGACTACCGTAACTTCCAAGAGCAGTTGGACTTGAAAAGCCAAAGTCGATATCTTGAGTTAATTTAAAAGCTTTATTTAAAAGAAAGATATCAGTCCCTATTTCATTCCAATCTGAAGCTGTTTGGATATAAAAAGGTTCTAAAAAATTTCCGGCCCGATACACAGAAGGATAATCAACATCTACATTCGAAGCTTCTTGGCCATATTTTTGCCATTGAGAAGCAAAGATTAAATCACATTTTCCATTTAACATATCAAAATATCCTGTTAAGCTTGAACAGTTTGCATCTTGTGTTTGAAATTGATTAGAGATTTGGCCTGATCCTCCCAAAGTACAACTAGACCCTGTACCACAAGTACCTGTGATATCTGTCCCTCCTTGACTTTGTATACTCCCCAAAGCAATAATTTCATCAAAAGTACTTAAAGCCGATCCCAAGTTTTTACCAGCAACACTTCCACAAGTTCCAGAGCCACAATCAAAATTTGAATTCACCGTTTTCATTTGAAGCTCTAATTTTAAATTAAGAGCCGACTGCACTGAAGAGCTCGTATTATCATTCCATCCAAAGATTCCACCACAGTATAAACCTGTAGAAGTTGCAGTATCGCAAATAACACCTCTGGCCTTAATAAAACTTTTACTAAGTTGAGAGTCAAGAGATTTTCCAATTCCTCCTGCGACATAAGCATTTCCTTCAATTGCTGCCATATCAACAAGGGCCATATGAACTTTTAAATACTTAGCATTGCCAACTAATCCTCCTCGGTAAATATTTGAAGTATTACTCGGACTAAGAAGTTTGATTCTTCCCATAGCTAAGGAATTTCTTATAATCTCATTAGGAGCAAAATTTGTAACACTTGCATAATCCCCAAGAATTCCCCCATGAGCTTTCCCATCGGCTTTGGTATCCATAAAAGCTTTAGAATTACTAATAGAAAACTCTAAACTAGGGGTTCCTGCAAAATTATATGAACCTACTATTCCTCCAAGCTTATCAACTCTTTCATTTGATATGCCCATATGAGTGAACTTGGCATTGACGCCTTCAATTCTCACCTCAAAGTCTCCTGCGATACCACCTAAAACTCCCCCAACACGAGAAGCTGGAGAAGTTAAAACTTCAAAATTCATATCAACATAGGAATCTCTAATATCTGTGTTTGGCCCAGCATCACCTAAGAGTCCTCCCACATATTCCTTTGCTTTAATATTGGCGATAACAAAGTTTTTATGAGAAATTTCAGCATACTGCATAGAACCAACTAATCCTCCAACTTTAGCATAACCACTAATCTGAGTTCGTGCAGATGTATCTGAAAGATTTTTTAAATCCATTACTCCAACTGAAGAGCTCTCAATTCTAGGCCTTGAGTTAATATTTCCTTTAAGCCTTCCAACAATTCCCCCTACATGGGTTTGAGACCCAACTTCAGCATTAATACTGGCCAAAGAGTGGATATTTCTTAAATCAACTTCTTCATCATTACTAGCACTACTAAAATCAACAATTCCTATTAATCCTCCCAAATAAGTCGCTGACGCTGGTTCTGAAATAAGTTGAATCGTATTTGAATCGCCCAAATAAATATCAGAAATTTCAAGACGACTCGTACTCCCTCCATTGGCACTAACCAAATTGGCCAATAACCCAGAGCTGTCAGGACCACTCAGATCTGTAACGACATTAAAATTCTCTATCCTAAAATCTCTAATCTCAATATCATCTCCACTTGAAGGAGTTTGAATTTGATTAAATAAGGGTTGATTACCATTTTTTAAAACTTTTCCCTCTCCTTTTAAAGATCCTTCAAACAAAGAGATACTAGTATTACTTCCCCCAAAATCAATATCTTTACCTAAAATAAATTTTGCTTGCGGAAAACTTCCAATTTGTTCAAATTGTGACTTCGTACAAATAAGATGACGATCATTTGCTGGATTACTAGCGGCAAAAGGAGATTGACTCATCTGAGCCGGTCCACATTGTACTTCATTAAGATAAACATCTATACTATCTGCCCCCAAGTTTCGACTAGAAACTCCTTGATAGTCCTGAGCAAGATTATAAAGTCCTCGATCAAAAACAAAACGCTTAGGGTCCCCTGAACAATCAGTGGTCTTATAAGCACGAACAATATAAGCAGGACTAAAGAGCTTTGATCCCCTTGGCACTCTCATATTTGAGAAAGAAGAGGGCATGGTAGCAACAATACATCTACTTTTAGACGAAATCTTTTTATTCCCATTAATATCGTACTCAACTAAACTTAGGTCAAATGAACCTGCCCCACCATTAAAAATGTCATCATTACCATCACAGTAAAAACCAAAGGGTATGCTCTCTCCTTTTGCTAAGTACGGCCTTATTCCAGCACAAGAGTGAAAATTAACACGTCCAAAAAAAGTAAAACTACTATCTGTTTCGTCTAAAACTGGGGCACCACATTTTTGTTTTGTTGCTTCAAAGGCAAGATTTAAATCTCCACCTTTGAGATCCACACCTGCTTGGATATCACAATAACTATCACCTTCGAAATAATGAGTCCCATCCCAGCCAATTGCAGTAAAATTCCACTTTCCATTGGGAAGTTCAATTTCAACAGTATCTGTTGCATCAACTTTATAGCTAAACTTAGTTTCTCCATTACCACCAAAGAGATATAGTCCTCCAGGGAAATTTGAACTTCCCGATATGGCCGCGACAGAAACTTTTAATTTTGACGTACCTTGTGGCCCAGAACAAGCTCCTAAGGCCAACAATAGTAATAGTAAAAAACCTTTATTCATTTTACCCATATACCCTCTATTTTTATTAAGAAGTCTTAAAACATTATAATAGCTAAATAAAAGCCCAGTCCCCATATCGGCTATAAGGGCTTAAAATTTAAAAATTAATTATTTAATGCCCCACCCTTAAGCATAAATGAAAAATATTTAGCGAATAACAAATTGACTAAAAATTTTGGCTATTTTCAAGCCCTACTTTACTACTCGCCTAAGGCCCTTTAAAGTGTCTTCTATGATTGACTTAAGTGCACTAAATCCTGAACAAAGACTTGCTGCTGAAACAGTAAAAGGACCAGTTCTCATCCTAGCAGGAGCTGGCTCAGGTAAAACGAGAACTTTAACCTATAGAATTGGACATATGATCCAAAACTTAGGAATTAACCCAAAAGAAATCTTAGCAGTCAGCTTTACTAATAAAGCCTCCATGGAGATGCATGAAAGAGTGGCGAAACTCCTTGGAACAAGAAAAAAAAGAGGAATTACGCTGTCAACATTTCACTCTTTAGGCATTAGAATTTTACGGGAAGACATTCATCATATCGGCTATAACAAAGATTTTACTATTTATGATCAAGGTGACCAAATGGCCATCGTTCGTGAAGGCCTCAAGAAAATAAAATTAGATAAAGAAGCTTTTGACAAAAAAACAATCATGTCAAAAATTGGACGACTTAAAAATGCCGGGATTTCTGCTGATGAGTTTAAAGATACAGAGTTTTATGATCCAGAAGATCCCTACGATGAAGCCACTGAATTTGTCTATCACTTCTATCAAGATAAATTGCATTTTTATAATGCAGTAGACTTTGATGATATTCTTTTTTTAGTCGTTAAGCTTTTTCAAGAAAACCCTCAGATCGCACAGAAATATTCTCAAAAATACCAATATATTATGATTGATGAATATCAAGATACCAATGGGCTTCAATTTGAAATGGTTAAAGGCTTAACTTCGACCCATTCAAATATTTGTGTTGTAGGAGACGATGATCAATCAATCTATGCTTTTCGAGGAGCAGATATTACTAATATCTTAAACTTTGAAAAACTCTACTCTCAAACAAAAGTCATAAAACTGGAACAAAACTATCGCTCAACTGACAAGATATTAAACCTCGCGAACTTTGTTATCAAAGACAATAAAAAAAGAAAAGAAAAGACAATGCGAACTTCGTTTTCTAGTCCAACAAAACCAATGCTCTGGGCTGCAGCCAACTCAGACCATGAAGCTCAAATTGTTATTGATGAAATTATTGAGATACAAAAACAAGGCAAATTTTTAGGTGATGTCGCCATACTTTATCGTAGTAACACTCAAGTGCCTCCTATTGAAGATCAACTTCGTCTTGCTCAAATTCCTTATACTATAATAGGTGGCCAAAAATTTTATGAAAAAAAAGAAATTAAAGACCTCATAGCTTATCTTTCGGTTATCTTTAATCCAAAAGACGAATTAAGTCTAAGAAGAATTTTAAACATTCCCCAAAGGGGTGTTGGGACTCAAACCCTTAAAAAATTCCTCAAACTCTCTGAAGAAAAAAAGATGACTCTCTTTGAAGCAATTGAGCTTGAATCAATGTATGATGAAAGTAAAAAAGGAAAAAATCTTCAAGACTTCCTTGCTTTGATCAAAAAATATAATTATCTTTTTACTAGCATGACACTCACTCAGGCCTTGTCAGCCCTTATTGATGAAATTAATTATTTTGACTTTATTGCGAAATCTTATGATTCTACAAAAGTTGCTGCTCGAAAAAGAGATGATGTTAAAAACTTTTTACTCTCAACCGATCGTTTCGTTGACCGCTTTAACGAAGAAGCTACATTACAAAACTATTTAGAAAGACTGCTCTTAGTTGATAATCAAGATAAACAAAATGATGAAGGAGTGATGAAAAATGAAGTTCAACTTATGACTCTCCATTCTTCTAAAGGTTTAGAGTTTGATACCTGCTTTTTATTAGGAATGGAAGAAGAACTTCTTCCTCATAAAAATGTCATTAAAGAAAATGGCGATATTGATGAAGAAAGACGCCTATGCTACGTCGGTATAACCCGAGCAAAGCGTAGACTTATTATGACTTACGCTAAAGAAAGAAAAATATATGGGAAAAGTTTAAAAAGAAATAAAAGTCGATTTATTATTGAACATTCGCAACACTTTATAGAACAAGACAGGAACTCTTTTAGTCATCTCAGCGAAGAAGAAGAGCAAGCATACAAATCAAATTTTTTTAATGATCTATTAAAGTCTTTAGAAGATTAAGTTAAATAATCTTGAGAAATAAAAAGGCCTTCCTTGGCCTAAAAGCATCCTTCCTTGGACACTATATCAATTCACATAACCTGATATTTCAAAAGATTGAGGATAATACATTCCAAAGGTAAAAAACATCCATAAACCTTTTTTGACTGTATCTATTTCTTTTATCTTTATATCTGATACTGAACTAAAACCTTTTTTTACAAACACTTTATCAACTTCTACAATTCGTTCTTTGGGAACGATCCCCCACATATAAAAAGGTTCTGTTACTTTGAGCGAAACTTCTTTTCCTTTAATATTCTCATAATTAAAAGAGGAAGGTATCGCATGTGAAGATTGAAAATGAATACTTGAGCAGCCGAAAAGAATTACGAGACTTAAAAACAAACTCAATCTATTCACTCATCTTCCTATTTTTATAAAAACCTATAATTCAATTTTCAAGAAATGAATGACGAATGTCAAAAATAAATTCATTTTTTTTAAGATTTATTTATGAAAATGTTGAGTTTGACTTTTCCCAAAAATATTGTTTACTGAATTTTGATGATCCTGAGTCCGTTGAGTTATTCCTTGAAAAGCTGCAAGAAGTTCTAAATGAGAATCAAGGTCACTCTTATAAGCATGAACGATCGCCTTTTTTGCCATTTGAGTAGCAATCGGTGCATTTTGATTTATAGTACTAACAAGCTCAGTTGTTTTGCTTTTTAAATCTTCTTGCTCAACAACATAGTTGACTAAACCAATTTCTCTAGCTTCCAAAGCATCAAAAACTCTAGCGGTTAAAGTTAGCTCCATTGCTTTTGCATACCCAACTATTCTTTGTAAAAAATAAGCACCACCATCGCCAGGAATTAAACCTAACTTACTAAAAGTTTCACCAAACTTAGCTTTTACTGATGCCACTCTTATATCACACATACAGGCCAAGTCGAGCCCTGCACCTATCGCCGCTCCATTAATCATTGCAATTACTGGTGTAGACAAATAATTCAAACAACGTGGAATTTTTTGAATTCCTTTTTTATATCTTTCCCGTAGCTCATTAGACTCTCCTGCAAACATTCCCGTTTTAGTTTGCATGGCTTTGACATCTCCTCCAGCACAAAAATGCTTTCCTGCTCCAGTTATAACAATAGTACGTACCTCTTGGTCTTCATCAGCTCGATATAAAAGGCTAACTAACTCTTCAATCATACTAGAGGTAAAAGCATTACTTGCATCAGCTCGATTAAGCGTAATCCACAAGGTAAAGTTCTCCAAACTCACTAACAATTCATCACTCGATCTGTAATTCATACTTTTCCTTGTTTTTGCTCTAATATTTGAAAGAATTTTGAAGGACTTTGCTTTTGGACTTTTTCCAAAATAAACTTCGAAGCCAAATAAAGCTTATTTAAATCAAGATTCGTTACTAAGCCCAGTGAATTCAGTAGGTAATAAATATCCTCTGTTGCGACATTGCCTGTAGCTCCCTTAGCATAAGGACAACCACCAAGTCCTCCAGAAGAAGAATCAAACACCGAGACTCCATGCTCTAATGAGACTAAAATATTCGACAAGGCCATCCCTCTCGTGTCATGAAAATGCATCGCTATTTTTTCAACGGAAATAACTTTTAAGACTTCTTTTAAATAATCATCCACTTGTTTAGGTGTCCCTACACCAATAGTATCTCCGATACTAATTTCATAAACACCTAACTCTTCAAACTTCTCAATAACCTCAACTAGTTTTTTTACCCCGATATCTCCAGCATAAGGACATCCAAAGGCCGTAGAAATATAACCTCGAATTTTTATCCCCTCTTCTTTGGCCAAAGTAGCAACCTCTTGCATACGCTTAAAACTTTCATCAACAGTACAATTGATATTTTTCAAAGAAAACTCATCACTTGTTGCTGAAAACAAAGAAATTTCACGAACACCAACAGCTTTCGCTGCCTCGTAGCCTTTGCGATTAGGGACAAGGCAAGGAAAGTTAATATGATGGAAGTATTCTTGCTTTTTGAGTTGTAAAAATAATTCTTTAGCATCTGCCATTTGAGGTATTTTATCAGCTCTTACAAAGCTAGTTGCTTCAATTGTTTGCAGTCCTGCCTGTGCCAATAAGGAAATATATTGCATTTTATCTTCAAGCTGAAGACTTATTTTTTCATTTTGGAGGCCATCTCGAGGACCGACTTCAACAATTTTAATTTTTGAGTCATTATATGTGAACATATCATTCCTTATTCAATCTCACACAGAAGAACACCGCCTTGAACCTGTTCCCCTTCTTTAAAAAAAATATTTTTAACCGTTCCACTGGCCGTCGCTTTAATTGAATGCTCCATTTTCATGGCTTCAACAATAAGAACATCTTCTCCCTCTTGAACGCTCTCTCCTTCTTTTTTTAGAATTTTAAAAACTTTTCCAGGCATAGGACTCTGTAGCGCCCCTTCCCCCAGAAGAGAGGCCATAGACGTTTTTTGAGCCTTTGCAACAAGTTTTACCTTTGCCTCTAAGGAGTTTACAATGATTTGCTGTGCTTCATCCTGATTAATATAACTTTGAAAGGCATAATAAAAATCTCCCATTCCTTCAAAAGAATAATACTCTCCCTCAAAATCACGAAGAAAAAAGGTGTATTCATTTCCCCTATGAGCGAAAGTAATCTTATTATGACTTTGTTCTAATAAATCAAAACAAAAACTTTTTTCATCAATAAAAATTTCTTTAGAAAGTTTTTTAGTTATGACATTCCAAATAGATTTTTCTTTTATTGTTTTAGAAAAAAGAGCTGCCGCAATGATGATTGCTCTTGTCTGATCAGTATACGTTGATTGATCTAATTGTTTTTTATATGTTTCTACAAAATGTGTGTGAATATTACCGGTCACAAATTCTTTATGACTTAATATTCTTTTCAGATAGTCACGATTTGTTTTTGCCCCTAAAAAAAGAACATCATCTAAAGCATGATTCATTTTTTTTATTGAGTTCTCTCTTGAATCAGCGTGTACAATTAGCTTAGCAAGCATAGGGTCATAGCTCGTCGAAATAGAGTTTCCATCCGTATACCCAGAGTCCAAGCGGTAATCTGT
>LULF01000070.1_pt1 | contig 34469 bp, 26 predicted proteins | sample 728221 | NCBI WGS metagenome assembly LULF01 (sample SAMN03860296, study PRJNA289734) | marine metagenome | biome: seawater column; feature: ocean; material: water; isolation source: Red Sea water column Station 169 - depth 500m | place: Saudi Arabia: Red Sea | collected 2011-10-15 | depth 500 m | reverse complement strand
GACTAGACCCTAATGTCTCAGTGCTTTTTTGCCCTGAAATTAAAGCTTCCAATTTTGGTACGACATCTTTTTGAATCATTTTTAAATTCTCTTGAACATCAGTAGAATTTTGAAGTTTTTGTACAAAATCATTAGCACCCATCTCTAAAGCTTTCATGGTTTTGTTGGCAGCATTAATGTTTTGAGCCGAAAAGATGATAATAGGAATCTCCTTATTAAAGGAACGAATTTTTTTTATTGTTTCAATACCATCCATAACCGGCATTTCTAAATCTAAGGTAACTCCATCAAATTTAGTATATTGTAATTTTTCACAACCAATTTTCCCATTTGAAGCCACATCAACTTCTGACACAGCCGGACTATTTAAAAGTGCTGTTTTAATCGCCGTTCTAAAAACAATTGAATCATCTATAATTAAAATTTTCATTTCACTTCTTCTATATCATCTAATTCCATTAATTTTTTTGGATTTAATAAAATCACGACCCCTTGGTCTCTTTTATAGATACTATCCACGTATTTTCTTAATCCAGGATTTATAGTATCAGGAGCATTTTCTATACTTTGCTTATCAATATCAATAATGTCAGTCACTTCATCAACAACTAAAGAAAAAAGGCCATCTTGTCCTTTAACAATGATATTCATATAAGGGTGATCTAAATTATCGTCTTGATTAAATAATTTTCTCAAACTTAAACAAGTAACAATTTGTCCTCTTAAATTAATTAAACCACGTATTTCTTCTTGCGCCAGAGGTATCGGGGTTACCATTTGTGGTTTAATGACTTCTTGAACTTCCATAACTGGAATCGCATACTCTTCTCCTGCGACTCTAAATCCACAATACTGTCTAGCTTCTTCTTGTACTATTTCCATAATTCTTCCAACCTAATTATTCAATAAATTCATCACGAGATCAGCAACCTCATGTTTCTTTAATTTTTCTAAATGATAACTAAATCCACTTTCTATACCTTTCTTTTTATCTTCTTCAGAAAACCTTGTGGACAAAGCAATGATCGTTAAATCATCTTTTTGCAACTCTTGACGAACTTTTTTGGCAAAATCAAAACCGTTGAGATGAGGCATCTCAATATCTGTAATAACAAGATCATAATTGTTATTTTTAAGCTTTTCTATCCCTTCTTCTCCATGATGGGCAACATCAACTTCGTAACCAATTCCTTCCAAAAGATCAACTTCCATTTTCCTATACATTGGAGAATCTTCTACAACTAAAATCTTTTTTGCCTTTGCAAGGCTTTGATTTTTTTCCCGAGTTTTTTTAAGTTTCGCAGACATGCCACCTAAATTTTGAGCTTCAATAACAGCATAAATATCAATAAGAGAGATTGTATTATCATGAATAAAGACTGTTCCTAAAATTCCTTCTCTATCTACAGCAGAGTCATCGATAGAAACATTATCAATGGATATATCAAGAACTTCCTTAACAATAACACCATAATTTTTTCCCTGTACAGTCATGACAATACAAGACAAGTCCGTAATTCCCATCTCCTTACTCTTGGTAATGATCGAATCTGGCATCAACCCCAAGGTTTTTTCTAAACTTATTAAAGGCATAGGGGCATTAAGATATCTCACGATAGGCTGATTTCCGGTCATTTGAATAGAGTCTACAGAAATTTCCTCGAGTCTTGAAACTAAAGATAAAGGGACAGCATACTCCCGCCCATCATAAAGCTTAAATAAGAGATTTTCTTGTAGCTCTGTATGATCCACTCCAGAGATGTCTAAGGAATCAACAGCGATTTCTTCTTTGGCAGACTTCGCTTCACTTGAACTACTTACTGTATTAATAAAACCCAAAGCATCGAGGATCAAAGCCACCTTACCATCTCCCATAATAGTGGCTCCACCAAATAAGCTTAATTGCTTCAAGCTATTACTTAGAGGCTTAACAACTATTTCTTCTGTATCTAATATTTCATCTACGATAACACCAAAAATTCGATCTTCGGCATTTAGAATGGCAATATTTAAAACACTATCATCATGATTATATTTTTCTAAATTTAGATGTTCAGTCGTTCCCTCTTCCAAAATATCTTTAGAAATCTCTTCCAACGATTTTGCTTTATCAAAAACCTCTTTTAGCTTTAATAAATCATTTAGGCGAAAAACAGGAGTTAAGTTTCCACGCAATTTTAAGAATTCACTTCCTTGAATCTTTTCCAAAGCACTCTCTCCCTCCGAGTTCTCCAAGCGAACTAATTCAACAAGATTAAGTTGAGGGATAGCAAATGAAACTTGATGACTTTTTATAATCAGTGCTGGAACAATCGCTAATGTTAAGGGGATACGCAATTTAAAAGTCGTACCAACGCCTAGTTCTGATGATACACTTACTGAGCCCCCTATCTTTTCAATATTTGTTTTTACAACATCCATCCCAACGCCACGTCCAGATATATTTGTAATCTTTTCGGCGGTTGAAAAGCCGGGAGCAAAAATTAAAGAAAAAATTTGAGAGTCAGACATTTTTTCAACTCTATCTGCCGAAATAACCCCTTTTTCAACCGCTTTTGCTGCAATTTTATCTCTATTTAGCCCTCTTCCATTATCAACAATTTCAACGGTCACTTGTCCACTTTCATTATATGATTTTATGTGGATCATTCCTTCATCTTTCTTGCCAACTTGAGCCCGTTCTTCAATCGTTTCAAGCCCATGATCACATGCATTTCGAATAATATGAACCAGAGGGTCTTTGATGGCTTCGATAAGAGTTTTATCCAGTTCTGTATCTTGTCCTGTAAGTTTTAAAGATATTTTTTTATTATTTTCTCTTGAAAAATCACGCACCAATCTCTCAAACTTAGTTAAAATACTTCCTATCGGCTGCATTCTTGTCGACATGACTTCACTCTGTAACTCTGAAGTGATAATATTTAATTGTTGTGACAATTTTGAAAGTTCTTGAGCTGAATGAGAGTTTGAATACTGAACGATTTGATTTCTATTTAAAACAAGTTCTCCCACAATATTCATGATTTTATCTAAAACTTTAACGTTCACTCTAACAAATGAATCTGCAATACTCTTTCGATTATCATCTATAACAGGGTTGACCTTAGGTGTTTCAGTGGGCTTTGTTTCTGCTGACTTCGGCAAAGCTTGAGTTTGCGTCTCACCTGAAACTTGATCATCAACCTTATCTTCACTCTCTTTAACCTCTTGTTGCGCATGATCATCTTCTACTTTCATAGCTGACTCTGCTTTGACATCGGGACTAAGTTCATTAAGAACAGAGGCATCCATTTTTCCATCACCTACAAGTTCTTTAAGTGACTCCAACGCCGCTGCAGATAACTCATCTTCTTCAGAAGAGTCTTCGGTAGCTGCTGCCGAGTCAGTCTCGGGTAATGAGTTTCCTCTATGTTCAAAAATTAACTCTGAAAGTTCTGAGTCTTCACTTTCGACATCTTTCTGCGTAGTTGAACTCACCTCCGGCTCAGGCTTAGACGAAGGATTCACCTCTCCTTGAGATTCAAGAAGTTTTTCCAAAAGTTGCTTTGTTTGCTCAATAGCAACTTCTCCCTCATTATCTTGTTCTTCAATAGCCTTTAAAATGAGATGACAGATATCAAAAGTTTCTAAAAGAGTATCTGTGATATCAGTATTAATTAAAAACTTCTCTTCTCTCAGTTCATCGAGTAAGTTTTCTGCCGAATGAGTAATTTCTTGTAATTTTTTATAACCTAAGAAGCTCGCTGAGCCCTTCATCGTGTGAACTGTACGATACAACTTATTAAGAAGATCTTTGTTTTCTGGGTCTTTCTCTAGTTGTGTTAAATCTTCATTAATACTTGAAAGATTCTCAAAAGACTCAATTAAAAATTCATTTTTTAAAGCACTACTATCCATGTGTCCCTTCTTCAATTTATAATTTATAACTATTGTAAGAAGTTATAAAATTATTTAAAACTATTTTTTTTAGAATTTTTCATTAAGTTTTTTTTAGAAGATCATTCTTGTCACCTACCTTTATTCATGGGCACAAAGGAGGGTCAACAACAAGACGATATAATTTTTGCTGCGACAAAAAATATTTTCTCTCAAAAGCAGTGACGATTCTTTCCGGCTCAAAACTCTCAACTAATAATTTTGAGCTATACCCATAAAATTGACTAGCAAACAAAAACTCCTCTAAGTACAGCGGCCAATTGGAACGCAACTCAATTGGCGCTTGAATACCCATAATAAAAGGAAAAATGGCACTTGCCTGCCATCGTAATTTAAAATGTTTTTGTTTTGGGTAAGGATTTGGATATAAAAGAAATTGTTTTCTAATCTTAAAGTCATCTTTGTACTTATAGAACAATCTCCATAAATCGTATAAATCGGCCCTAAGTAATAAAACATTATCGACTTCTTTTTTTTTAAATGCATTTTTTCTATTAAGTCTAGATGCCGACTTATCAATGCCAACGACCAATTTTTGTGGGTTTTCTTTAGCTAAATAATAACTGCTTTCTCCCACACCACAGCACATATCAAGAATAACTTCACTTTGAGCTAGACTTGAAAGCTTCTTTTGAAATAGCTCAAAACACTTTAAAGAATTTTGCTCAAAAGGTTTTTTAAAGTCTAATTTCTTATGTCTTTGAACTAACCTCTCAAGTCTTGGATGAATCTCCAGTTGATCAGACTCAATAATTTTACTTTTATACTGATAAAGAAGTTCAGTCTTCATAGTCCAAGCCTGCTTTTTCAAATACTTACAATAAGATCTTAACCAAATAATAACACAAAATACTCTGTTTTTTTGATAAATATTTGGTGAAAACAAAAATGCTAAGAGTATGGCAATAACAAGGAGTCCCTGCAATGAGTACCCAAGAAAATAGCTTTAAGAGTAAAATAGCTAAAAACTCTCTTATTGAAAACTTATTAAGATTTATTTTAGTCATTTCATTACTTTATATTTTCCTTGTTGGTGTTTCAGTTCTTGGTGGATCAATAAAGCTAATGGGAGGTGGGTTTGCAAAAGGTTTGCTTAATGTGACCTCAACTCCACTCTTAGGACTATTTTCAGGAATGTTTGCCACTGTCCTTTTCCAAAGCTCATCCGTAACAACAGCAATTATAGTCGGTCTCGTCGCCTCGAGTGCACTTCCTCTGGGAGGGGCCATTCCAATGATTATGGGGGCGAATCTGGGAACAAGTGTGACAAATACTTTAGTTTCATTAGGATATCTTAAAAATCAAAAGCATTTTAGAGATGCATTTGCCGCTGCCACAGTTCATGATATTTTTAATATTTTAACAGTTTTGGTGCTCTTTCCGCTAGAGATGTTAACTGGATTTTTAGAAAAATCGGCAACAGTTGTGGCCAACGCTCTTTATGGAACTTCATCAGCATTAAGTTATAAGTCGCCAATTAAATCAGCAATTAAGCCTGTGGCCAATGGGGTAAAATCTTTTGTTACCGACTTTGTCGGAATCAGTGGGAGTCTTGCGGGAATCTTGCTTGCTATTATAGCTGCTGGTCTTATTATATTTGCTCTAGGGTTTATTGTAAGAACAATGAAGGCTGTAGTTGAATCAAACAAAGGTCAAATTATTGAAAATCTCCTATCAAAAAATGGTTATTTCGCAATCTTCTTTGGTACTCTTCTAACAATTGCTGTTCAGTCGAGCTCTATTACAACTTCATTACTTGTTCCTATGGCGGGAGCTGGAGTTTTAACTTTAGAGTCCATTCTTCCAGTTACAATTGGCGCCAATATTGGCACAACTGCAACTGCTCTTCTTGCGGCCTTAACGGGTAATGTTGCTGGTCTGGCCATTGCTCTTGTTCACTTTTTCTTTAATATTCTAGGTTTGATCCTGTGGTATGTTCATCCGTCACTTAGAAATATTCCTATACTTCTTTGTAATCGTTTGGCCAATTTAACCTTAAAAAATAGACTTAATGGTTTAGCGTATATTTTAGGTGTCTTTTTTCTTTTTCCGTTCTTACTAACAATTCTTTTATAGATAAATTCAATATAAGTTCTAGGATAAAATAATATGTTTATCCTAGAACTTATCTTTATATAATATTTGAAAAATATTTTTTCCCTTTTCTTTTTTGACCCCTAACAAATAAACCAAAGCACCTGCTTCTATTTTTTCTTGAAGCTCACATATATTCTTTAAAGTTGGATCAAAATCTACTGCCTGCTCTTTCTCTCTTTGATCTTGAATACCTGCCAAAAGATTTTCTAGATGAAATGTCTCTGCTTCATAACTAAATGTTTCTGCGATAGAATGAATGGGAGTATAAGCACTCATTAGTTTGAGCTTAGAAATTTTTAAATGAAGAAAAACAGAATCAGAATCCCACTGAGTTGCGCCTAAGTGTTTTTCTATCCCAAAAAACCTTAAAGCTAATGTTTTTGTTAAAAATCCAAGTCCAGAAAGATCATAATTTAATTTTCCATTCAGAGAAGAAAGATTATGTCCAAACCAACCTCCTCCTGCACATGGAATCGCAATATACATACTCAAGGGGAAAAATTCATTCTTCTCTATACCTAAGGTTTCTCTGTCAGAATCATCAAGTTCAGAGGAATTGATCATAAGACCAAAAACAAAACCTGGCATGACTGAACAATCAAAAAAGACCCATCGATCCATCCCTAATTGTTGAGATCCAAATGTAATTTCATCCATATGATATATTTTTTCAATAAAGTCCCTTGATTCTAAAAGTAACGGATTAAAATAATATGTTTCCTTAAAGAACTGATCTAAAAGCTTTTTATTGACCCTTGTAGCTAATTCATGGGAGCATACATAGTACGGAACTAACTTAGAAAAGAGTTTTTGATATTTTTTATTCATAAAACTATAATAACATAAACTTAATAAAGAAGGATAAAAAGTATGCCCGAAATTGATGTCTTCACTCCTCTAAATCTCAAGCATACTCAACTCAAAAATCGCTTCGTAATGGGTTCCATGCACACTGGCTTAGAAGAAGCTAAACAAGGCTTTGACAAGTTAGCCTATTTTTATGAACAAAGAGCTAAAGGAGGAGTTAGTTTAATTGTAACAGGCGGTATTGCACCAAACTTTCAAGGACGACTCACTCCATTTGCTACTCAATTAAGCTTTCCATGGCAAATAAAAAAACATCGTAAACTTACCCAAGCAGTCCATAAGTATAATTCAAAAATATGCTTGCAAATTCTTCATGCAGGTCGCTACGCTTATCACCCCTTCAGTGTTGCTCCCTCTAAGTCAAAAGCTCCTATAACTCCCTTCAAAGCCAGAGCTATTACCCAACTTGAAATAAAGAAAACTATTTTTGACTATGCTAACACCGCAAATATGGCAAAAAAAGCAGGATATGATGGCGTCGAAATTATGGGAAGTGAGGGCTATTTTATTAATCAATTTTTAGCTCCTAAAACAAATCAGAGAACAGACAAATATGGTGGCAATTTTAAAAATCGAATGAGACTTGCAATAGAAATAGTTCAGGCCATTAGAAAAAAAGTAGGTGATAATTTTATCATTATTTTCCGACTTTCTATGCTCGAATTTGTCGAAGACACACAAACTTATAATGAAGTTATTCAATTAGCAAAAGCTTTAGAAAAAAATGGTGTTGATCTTATTAATTCAGGTATAGGCTGGCATGAATCAAGAGTTCCAAGTATAGCAACGATGGTTCCTCGCGCTGCCTTCACATGGATTACACATAAAGTTAAACAAGAAATTACTCTTCCTGTTATTGCTTCAAATAGAATAAACAACCTCCAAGATGCTCAGACCATTTTAAAAAGTTCACAAGCAGATATGATTTCAATGGCACGTCCTTTTTTAGCCGACCCAGATTTCGTTAATAAGGCGATGAACAATGACTATATGTCTATCAATACCTGCATTGCTTGTAATCAAGCCTGCCTTGATCATACTTTTAAACTTAAAACAGCATCTTGCTTAGTCAATCCAAAAGCTTGCCATGAAACAGAATTTCAACTCAATTTTGCCAAGAAAAAAAAGAAAGTATTTGTTATTGGCGCTGGACCTGCAGGGCTCTCTGCTGCGGTAGAATTGGCTCAAAGAGGACATCAAGTCACATTATATGAAGCCCGCTCAGAAATTGGTGGACAATTTAATATAGCTAAAGAAATTCCAGGAAAAGAAGAGTTTAAAGAAACAATCCGTTATTTTAACCACCAATTGAGGCAAAACAATATTGTTTTAAAGCTCAATTATAAAATTCAAATTGAAGAATTAAAAAAAGAAGCTCCAGATGAGGTCATTTTTGCGACTGGAGTTGAAGCCAGGATTCCCGATATCCAAGGTATTCACACATCAACAAAAGTCTTGAACTATACAGAAGTCTTGCTGGAAAAAAAGCATGTTGGCAAAAAAGTTGCCATTATTGGTGCGGGAGGGATAGGTTTTGATACAGCTGAATTTCTTGCGCATAATCCTAATAAAACCTCACCGGCCCTAGATAAAGATGAGTTTTATAAAGAATGGGGTGTCGATCCCAAATACCAACATCGAGGAGCACTAAAACCAAAAGAACCAGAAGCCTCTTATCGAGAAATTTACCTTCTGCAAAGAAAAACAACAAAACATGGTGAAGGACTTGGAAAAACGACAGGTTGGATCCACAGATTATCACTAAAAAATAAAGGAATTCATTTTCTTGGTGGAGTTAGTTACCACAAAATTGATGATAAAGGTCTTCATATAAAAAGAGAGCAAAAAACAGAAGTTTTAGATGTTGATCATATCGTTATATGCGCCGGGCAAACCTCAAACAATAGTTTTTATCAACAAGTAAAAAATCAAACAAGCTTAAACTGTCATTTAATTGGTGGGGCTGATGTGGCCCAAGAAATTGATGCAAAAAGGGCCATTAATCAAGGTGTAAGACTGGCCAATTCATTATAAAAAATGGTCGCCAAAGCGACCCTTTTTATTCATCTGAGCCTGAATCAGCATCATTCAAATACTTATCTTTTGTTTCTTTCAATAATTTATTAACTTGCTGTTTTGCTTGGTTATTCACTTTTGTCTCAAGTGACTTCTCAACTCGCTCAAAAGATTTTTGAAGTTGTTTTTTGGGAATTTTAACTAAGCTTGTACAAACATAACCATCCCAGTCCTTTTTAGCTCCCATATCTTGCTTATAACGTCTTTTTTCCCAATATTTTCGATATTGTTGAATACCAGTTATGGTAGCTTGAACCTCTTTATAAAGATCATTCTGAAGATATTCAGAAAGTTTCGAATCAGTTTTCGAAGGATCTCCACTTTTACTCTGAGCAAAGCTCTCTTTAATAAAAGTTGAAATTTCAGCTGCTACACTCGCCGCAGAGTTCGCATGGGCCAACTTACAAGCGATATCGCGATCATTTTTTGGTTCACTGGTATAAATGTAAAATCTATTTTTTTCAAACTCTTCATCATCGACTTCATCATCTAACCATTCCTCTAAATCAATTACCCATTCAGGAATTTCCTCCATAGATGCATCAACAACCTTATAATCTTTCTCTAAAGTTCTTGAACAAGCAAAAAAGCTAAGACATAACATCAGCAAAACAGAAAACTTCATAAAACTCCTTCATAATAATAAAACTCCATTCAATTATAACGATTATAAAGCAAATGAATAGATGGTTTTAACTAAGTACCTAAAGAAAACTAAAGGAAAAGAGCATATTTGCCAGTATATTCTGGCATAAAAGGAAAATGAAAAAATAGCTGCCTATTCCTCCCAACTAAAAAACTTAAAAAAAATAACGACTTAGAGCAGAAAAAAATATCCTCTATTTTTTATTCTTGATATTGATAGAATAGAGTGATCAGGAGAAAAATATGAAAGCCCTACTATCAATTTTACTACTAATACCTACTATGGCCCTGGCCTCAGAGGGATATGAATGTCATTTTGCTAGCTCATACAATGCAGACGGAGTTAAGATAGATATAAATGGTCAATTTTCTCAAGTAGAACTCATTCATAAAGGAAAAAAATCTTTTTATAAAAAGTGTAAAGCTGAGAAAGATGATTTTGGCTTACTTATAGATTGTACCCAAGGTTTGACAGATTTTATGATTTTACTCAACAATGAAGTTCGTCCTGCCTCAGGTGGGATTATGTCATCAACTCATGACCTCTTTGTTGATATTGACTGTTAAAACTATTTCTTAGGCGTTGTATTGTTATTCAGATAATTTTGTCTATACTCAGTAAAAAATTTAGCTTTTAAGGCATACATTCGGCGATAATTTTCTTTACCAGAAACAATATCAATTAATTCTTGTCTTTGTTGCTCTTCAAATTGTTGCATTTGAGCTATTTGCTCTTCTTTTGTTTCAAAACGAATTTTTTTACTCATATTAATTAATTCTCTAATCATCTTAAATTCAGCTGAAATAAATTTAATAACAGCATAATCTTGAAGCTCAAGTTTATAAACAATCATTTCATCTACCTTAATTGTCCATGCCTTTTGAAGCTCATCTGTAAGCCATAATTTTGAAAACTCAGATGTATATAAAATATTTTCAGTTAAAGTAGATTTAAAATCATCAGTTTTATCAGGATTAAATTTGGGTTTATTTGCCTCTTTCTCCTCTAAATTTTTTAAATAAATATCCTTCGCACTCTCTTCAACTTGAACAACACTTATCGCTCCACGATACATTGATGGAAAAAAATTTGGAAAGATCAAGTGAATAAGCAATAAGAGGACTCCGACCCCACCCGTAATACCTAGCCTTAACATTAGCTTTGTACTTTTGCCTACACCATTTTTACCATAAGGATTAAGTTTTTTAAGCAATTGATTATTCTCAGGATTTTTATCAAGTAAAGAGCTTTTGACTAAATATTGAATTTTATCAAACTCTACTTTAGCCTGAGATCTATCCAGTTTTTTATCAAAGGTCTCTTTAATTTTAGTGTTAACTAAATTTTCAATTCCCCTAGCAATTGATTCAGCGTATTCTTGCTTACGCTTTTTAAGTGTTTGTTCTTCTTTTTCTTTGCGCACTCGAATATTTTCCATTTCTTGAGCACGCAGTTTGGCAAGTAACTCTTTTTCCTTCTTAATATGAGCTTGAGTTCTCTGCCTTTGTGCTGCTTCTTTTTCCTGTAATTCTTGATCTATTTCTTTAAGTTTCTCTTCACGAACTTTTTGAGCATCCAATTGAGCTTTCTCTAAACACTCACTGGCTATCTTTTCAATACGCAAAGCCTCTTCTTTAGCGTCTTTAAGGATTTCTTGTTCTTTAAGACTCATATTTTCTTTAAATTTTTCTTTTTGCTCCTGAATAGAGGATCGAATATTTTCAACATCTGCCAAAAGTTTGTTTTTTTCATTCTCTAGTTCTTCAATAGAGTCCTTAAGCTCCGAGTTTTCAGATTGTAATTTCTGCTTCAGCTCTTCTAATTCTTTTAAACTTTCTTGGTGTAGTTTTGCAGACTTATCTTGAGCAAAGGCAATAACTTCACTGGCCTTATCGTGGGCTTGCTGTAATTCATTTTTACTACTAAGGTACAACTCTTTAGCTTCATCCTTGGCTTCTTGGATCAATTTCTCTGACTTTTCCTTAGCACTGGTTAAAACTGTCTCGTACTCACTTAAAGCCTTTTCTTTGATTTTACTTGCTTCTTGATTTGCTTCATGAAGTTTACGCAGAAGCTCTTCATTTAATTTTTCAATTTTTTCTTTAGACTCTTTTTGAGTTTTCTCTTCCAAGTCTTTAATCATCTTATGCTTTTGACTAGCTTCTTCAAGAAAAGCCTTCGCCTCTTGTTCCATTTTTTCAGATTTTTGATAACTTCTATCTAGTATGGAGTTTGCTTCGGCATTATTTTTTTCTTTAAGACTTTCTAGACGAGAAAACTCTTTATCTCGCATCTCTTTTAATTTTATATCTAATTTGTTTTTTTCATCTTCAAAGTAATTTTTTGCTTTTTGGTTAGCCGCTGTGAGTTCTTCTTGCTTACTAGTTATTTCATTTTGAGTCTGAGTCAACAAATCTTGTAAACGAAGTTCTTCTTGTTTTAACTCTTCAATTTTGTGATTAAAATCTTCTTCTTCTCTTTGAAGGTTCTCAACTTCACGATGTTTTTTTTCAATATTTTCGTTTAGCTCATCCAGTTGTTGACTTCGTGCTTGAGTTGTTTCTGTCAGCTCCGCCAGTTTTTTTTCAAGTTCATTCTTTTGCTCATGCTTAATTTCGAGTTGATCTTTTTCATAAGATAAATCTTCTTGGCATTGCTTTAATTCCTTTTCAAGCTTGGCCAAAACCTCAGAGACCTCATTTTTTTCTTTCTCATAAAGTCTTTTATTTTCTAAATACTCAGTATCTAATTGCGCAAGTTCTTGCTTTTTATGAGAAACCTTCGCATATAATTCATCTTGCTGTCTGTCTAGGTCTTGTTTTTTTTCTAAGGTTTCACTAATCTTTTCATGAAGAGTGTCAAGTTTATCACGTAATTGAAACCTTTGCTCTTCGGCTTGAGAAATATTTTGTTCAATAAGCTTTAATTTGTCATTACCTTCAAAAAGAATTCTCTCCTTTTCTTTATTTGCCTGTCCAAGAATTTTTTCACTCTCACATTGCGCCTCTTCTAAAATGGACTCTGATCGTTCTCTGGCCTCTTCAATAATTTCTTTAGCTTCTAATTGAGCTTCATCAACTTCTTCATTAGACTTGGATAAAGCTTCATCAATAATTCTCTTAGCTTCATATTCAGCTTCTTCTTTAATCTTAAGAGCTAAGACTTTGGACTCAATTTCAATTTTTTGTAGCTCTAGTTGTTCAATTTCAGAAAATTGTGAATCGGAAACCATTGAGACTCTATCTCTAATCGCTTCCAAACTTTTATCTGCTTCAATTGAAAAAGGACTAGTACTGTCATGGTCCTCTAGTTTAAAAGCATTATTTCCGGCAACAGAGCTTCTTTGAATAAAAGGTCCTTTAGGGCCAGAAAGATTAAATTGTCCAGTTTTGTCTTCATTTTTTTGACCAAACTCAACAAGATTATCCTGCTCAGAAACTTCTTCATCTTTAACAAAATTTTCATGAGAAATTTCGACGACGAGACTTCTATTGCCTAAAGATAGAATATTACCTGACTTAAGTGGATACCATTGATGAGGTACAATCCTATCCCCACCTAAAAAACTTCCGTTAGTCGTTCCCAAATCTTGAATTTTGATTTCATTTGAATCTAGTTTTACTTTTAAGTGCCTACGACTTAATAACTCATTATCAACAACGATATCCGCTTTATTGGTACGACCAATGGTAAAAACTTTTTGATTAAGCTCAAACTTTTTCACTCCATCGTTTAAATGTATTTTTACATTTACTTTCGTCTTCAATGACTTTCCTAGTTTTTCTTATGAAGCTTTTTTTACTTCATCATCCTCATTAACGACTTCTACGACCTCATCTTTATCTTCATTATTTTCTTGCTGTGCCTCAGGACTGTCGTGTTCCTGTTTTACAGCTTCCTCTTTTTTAGAGTTTTTATCTTGTGCAGACTCATCTTTTTCAGAGGTCAAGACTTTGTGTTTATTAACTTGAGAGTCTACGGCTTCCTCAGCTAAAGCTTCTAAAGGATCTCTATGTTCATTAAATTCTGGAATATCTTTTGGTAAAACATTATTCTCACAGCTATCCCATAAAAGCTCCATAGAGTTTTCAAATTTATTCACTGTTTTCATAAAAACTTTTTCTGGATCAAACAAAGTATTTAAAAAAGTCATACAAACAGAAACAATAATTCCAATAATTGAAGTGCTCATTGCAAATGCAATACTCTTCAAGAAGTTATCCATGATAACTTTTGCTCCTTCAACATCTTCAAGGCGCATATTACCTAGTTCAGGTAAGGCGGCCATAATCCCTAAGAATGTTCCAAAAATACCACCTATAATAAAAATACCAGGAAGAACATTTAAAACATCATGAGTTGCTTGGACAGGTATGATTCCCATAATTTTTTTAAAACATATATTATTGTCAAAAACATTTTTTGTTAATTCAATAAAGCGTGGTCTTTCTTTGTTGTAACGTAAGTGCTTTACTTGTCTTAGTGATTCCTTAACTAACCTCGCACAGCCATCTTGAATCAAAAAAACTCTATCTGTAAAGTCCATAACATAATCTGGATTTCTACGCTTCATGTAGGCCCGAACAACAAAAAGTTCATAATAAGTTTTTTCTAAAATATATTTCATTGCCACATAAAACGAATCATTTTTTTGGCTTGAACTTTTTCCTTCTAAAAGATCATGTGCTCGTTTATAAAATTCTTTAGCAAACCAAAGTTCTCGTGTAACAGTATAGTGTACGAGAAGTCTCAATATCGTTGCGATACTAAAAGTAAATAGCATCACTGGTAATAAATGGACAGCTAGATCTTCTGTTAAAAAATTAATAAATCCTGTAATTGTTTCTTGTGAAAACATATTCGACTCCGTTCTTATTTATTATCCAATTCAAATTTTATAATAACTCTTTGTTCTTTTTTACAGTCATACTTTTGGCAAAACTCTTTTCTGCTCATTTCTTTTGCAGGAGCTCTTCCCTCTAAAGCCCCACTAAAATAACTTCTTCCCGAGACTTTCAGTAGTGGCGTGATTTGCTTTTGTTTGCCAAACTTAAGCTTTCTTGTATCAATAATATGCTTAAAAACTGACTTTGCTCTTTCAATAGAAAGGTTTGTATTATATTCCATCGCTTTGCGATCTTTTGGATCTAAACTATTTGGATTGACATAGCGTCCTTGATACGTAGGAGAAGCAAAACCAATAATATCAACGGCCTTAATCTTTTTAGCTATTTTTGGATCATTAAATATAGACTCAGCATAAATAGGCATAAATTTATTTAGTGTTTTTCTCATATCAGTCTTAAGCCTTGCTCTTCCACTATCAAAATAGCTATCTCCAAAAGCAAGTACCACTTCACCCGTTTCAGGGTCAACTGAGGCTTCAATTCCATTTCTTTTAAAATTATCACTAATCTTTTTAGCAAGTTTCTTTTTAGCATTGATAATTTCTTGAGCTTTTTTAAGATCTTTTGACAGCTGATTCTTTTCCCCTGTTAATTTATCTTTTTCTGCTGCTAGTTTTCTTTTTTCTTCACCAAGTTGTTTTGTCACTGCTGTCAGTTGATCTTTTTCAGCATCTAGCTTTGAGTTAACCCCTGCTAATTGTTTATTAATTTTCTTTAACTCTTCTTGCTGAGACTTAAGTAAGTTTTTTTGTCCTTTAAGTTTATTCCTTTGCGCTTCAAGTGCTGATCGTTGTCCCTCAAGTCTAGCAACTTCAGCCTGGAAGGCTTGTTTTGTTTCTTCTAGCTCTGCTTTAGTTTGAGCAAACTGGTTTTGAACTTTCGCAAGTTCGGCATCAAGTTTTGCTTTTTGTGACTGTGCCGACGAAAGCTCTTGATCAAGCTTTCTCTTTTGCTCTTGTTGCTTCTCAATTGTTTTATTGGCAAACTCTAATTGTTTATTAGCTTTTGAGACTGCTGTATTGACCGCCACAAGTTTCTTTTTTATACTTTGATTTCTTTGGCTTAGTTTTGCCACTTCTCTTTCAGATTGTTTTTTTAGCGCTCTCATTCTTTTTATATAATTTGCTTTTGAGATTTTTCTTTTCTTTTGCTCATTTTTGAGCTTTTGAATTTGCTTATTTAAATTGCTATTAATTTTGGCAATTTTTCTCTCATTAATTTGAATTTTTTTCTTTTTCTGGTTGATATCTTTATTCAACTTAGATATTTCTTGTTGTTTTGCCTTTAAGACTTTTTGTTTAAGGGCAATAATACTATCTTTTTGTTCAATAACTTTCTTTTTATTCTCAACTTCTTGGTCGAGATTTGCAATTTGACTTTCTTTTTGTTCAATTAATTGCTCTCGTTGTAGAATTTCTTCATCTTTAAGCTGAATCGTTTCCACTTGTGTTTTTATCGTTTCTTTAGCACTTGCAATAGTTCGATCTCTACGTTTAATTTTTGACTTAGAAAGAACGTTAGCATTAATGATATTTCTTATCATTTGTTGATATTGATTTAAGGCCATTTCTTTGCGTTCATTTTCTAGCGCACGCTTTCTTAGCTCAGATGCCTCTTCTCTATTTTCTTCCTCTAGTAAAGTCAACTTATCCATTAGTTGCTCATACATCTCTTGTTCTTTCTCATTAGCAGATTTTTCAAGATAGTTTTCTTTTAAATTATTGTAGGCCTTAATTTGATTCTCAAGGTCTTGTGCTCGTTCAGCTAATTGCTGGTTTTTAATTTGTTGTTGTAAAGTATGTGTTCCTGTTCTTAGCGAAGCGACAACGTAAAGAAGTAAAAAAACAACAGAAAGAACCATAAATAAGTCAGAATAACTGGCCCATTGATCTCCAGACTCATGCTTTTTTTTCAATTTATCATAATCAAAACTCATAAATTCACCCAAATTTTTTAGACAACCCATTATCTATTTCGGTTTTTTAAGAAAATAATTTAGTTTTTAAACATGCTTATCTTGAGTTAAAAATTTTCCGCCTCTGCTTTACTCAACAGAACATAAGTAAAATTCGGTATTACGATGTTTTCACGCCATATGTACGTAAGTAATTGATATTCTGTGTGATTAACTGAGTAGGGTTCTTTTTTGGCCAAATTGATTTTATACCTGATTTTACTTTTTTCTTAAGGCAGTGTAGAAAAAGGCATACAAAAACGGTAAGATTTATGGCAACACAAAAGACATTGAATACAAGTTTTGGTTTGATATCCTACTTAGAAGCAAATCCAAAAAAAGAAGAGACTCTTTTTTTTATTCATGGAAATTCTCACAGTAAAAGTAGCTTTTCCAATCAACTAAGCTCTCCGCGTTTTGATAATTTTAGACTTATTGCGCTTGATCTTCCAGGTCATGGAGCATCTTGCCAGTTAAAAAATTACTCACTTTCTCTGTATTATGAACTGCTTTGTGAGTTTATTTTAAGCTTTAATATTGAAAAATATATTCTGATAGGACACTCACTTGGAGGGCATATCGCAATTGAAGCACTTGAGGGTTTAAATCCTAGAGGACTAATTCTTTCGGGGACACCTCCGCTCTCCCATCAAGACCTGCAAACAAATCCTTTTATTGAGTCTGAAGAATTACAGCTTTTATTTCAGGATGATTTATCGCCCTTAGAACTCGATCGCTTGGCCGAGTCGTTTTATCATAAAGCTCCTTTGAATCTGATTCAAACCCAAGTTGATATTAAAAATACAGATAAACAAGTCAAAAAATCTTTACAAGAATGCCTCCAAAAACAAGATTTTAAAGATGAAGTCGATATTCTCAAATCGACACTGATTCCTACTGCTATTTTTCATGGAGAATATGATCAATATATCAACTTAAATTATTTAGAAGTTATTGATCTTAATCTATGGAATAATGAAATCCAAATCTTTAAGACAGGACACAATATTCATGCTGAAGATTCTTGGAATTTTAACTATAGACTACATGAATTTGCTTTAGATGTTTTTAATATTTCTCAACCGAGTATGCACCATTCAATAACCGGCACAAACACTTCTTTCACACAAAAAAGTATTTAGTTTTCTAATTTTGGTATACAACCAATTCGTTTATCATGGGGTGGATAATTTGAACGAATTCCATCAGAACCCGAACTCCCACTACTATCATCAGGAACAGAGGCACTACCGCAACTAATTTCATTACCCTGCTTTAAAGTATAAACTCTTTGATGTGACTTTTTTATATAGGGAGAACTTGGGTCTGCTGGCCAATAAAACTGAATTTTTTTGCCTGCAACAGTATCACTTGTAGGCTGGATATGTTGACCACCCTCAATATAAAACCAAATCTTTTTTAAGACTGTTTCTCTAATCAAAATAAAATCACAAACATTGTCTTGTTTAGCCGCATACAAACCTTCGGTATCGATCCCGATAATTTCTCGCATTGCTTTAAAAAGAGCACTATTACTATAATAATGCTGTTGAGTTGGACAATAAGCTTTGTACGTTTCACTATCTATAAAAGGGGTCATATAATATCCCAATTTATTGCTTATGGTTTCGGCCACTCCTTCATCTTCTTCAGAACCAACACCTGTATCACCATCATCAATACCACTTGGCCATTCAAGTTCAAAAAAGAGATTTAAAGAGCTACTCAGAGTCTGCCCTTGTAAGCGAATATTTTGCTCTAAAAGTTCATGAACTCTAAGTTTTCCTTCTCCTCCTAGATTATAAAACCGTGGGTCTTCGCGATTCCAAACCGTAAATACATTTGTTGTCTCTTCTAATAAAGGACTATTAATAGGAGTCGTTCCATAAAGTTCCATATCATGACAATTAACTGTTTGTAAGGACGAAGCTTTTAAGGGTTCAGGCCTTGTTGCTGAAATAAAATAAAAGTGAAATCTATTCACATCTTCTATAATAAAACTTCCATCCGTAGAATCAATAACTCCTGTTCTGAACAAACATGAGTACTGATTGACGGGCATTAAAGCTAGTGGTCCACCAATATTATCTTCAATGAGGTCAGAAATTAAGCGCATTTGAATCGTTGTTGAACGCGCACCTGAATTATTTTCAACAATACTTAAACGATAGGTTTCATCTTCAGAGAGTCCCCCGACCTCTACAAAGAAAGATGTTGCCCCTTTTTCTGGTTCAAAAGCTAAAGTGTTGGTATTTCCCTTTTCATCTTTAACTTCAATTGAACAACTGGCAGTAAGACTTCCATCTCGAGGAAGTGTATTACAAAACCCCCAAATATCCTCGATATCTGTTGCTGAAATCTCAGCTGTTGTTTGGGTTTCAAAATATAAAAGTCGTGTTTCAGGATTTGCTCCTGAGTTTTTTTCACTGCAAATGGCCTCACAATTGCCTAAACTAATAGGCTTAGCATTTTGGCAAGCACAGTGATTTGGTTGAATGATAATGGCTCCAGAAGGCCTTTCTATAGTTAACTCAGAGCTCGGTTCTTCTTCCTGTGGCTCATCAGTTATTGCTGTTGCATCGTAATCTAATACTGGCCTATTTCTAGGAATATTTTCCTCACAACTGATAAAGCTCAAAGTCATGATCATAGAAAGAAAATAAGTAAAAAAACGACAATATTTCATCACAGTTCCCTATCGGCACAGTCTAGCAAAGTTATTAATTATTTTACCCCAAAACAATTAATCTCATGAGTAGTCATCAAAAAATCAATAACTTAACAAATAACTCTTTTTAAGATGACCATAAAAATGGCCATCTTAATTTAGTCCCTAATGTTTTTGAATAATTATGCCGATCAGATACCAAATAACAAAAACTTATATTGGTTATATCCAAGGAGAAAATTATGACTAAGGCGGACTTAATTGCTGTAATTGAAAAACAAGCGAACCTTAGCCCCAAACAGGCAGAAAAAATAGTAAATATTTGCTTTGACTCAATGATTCAATCTCTTTATGACGATGAAAGAATTGAGATCAGAGGCTTTGGCTCATTTGCAAACAGAAACTACAAAGCCTATGAAGGACGTAATCCTAAAACAGGTAAAGTCGTTATCGTTGAGCCTAAAAAAGTTCCTTTCTTTAAAGTTGGTAAAGAACTTAAAGAAATGGTTGATGAAGGAAAAGATAAATACGTTATCCGTGAAGCATAGTTTTTAGAAATAAAATAAAGGCAGAAGCTTATTGCTTGTGCCTTTTCAATACTTTACGTTGACAATCTCAATAAAGTTTAAGAATATATTCACACTTTGGTTAAAGCTTTATTCAAGGAGAGGTGCCTGAGTGGTCCAAAGGAACGGTTTGCAAAACCGTAAAGCCGTCGGTTCAAATCCGATCCTCTCCTCCACTTAATTAAAGCCTTTTACAAGAGGATCTAGAAACGACTCTACACACTTTATGGTGGACTGCACCGCACTCAAGCCTTATGAGCAGGCATATAGAACGCTCAATCGATAATTATAAAAGCTCCTATAACCGTAAGCCATCTTCTGGAGCTGCATAAAGATGCACAAAACTAATAAAATCTACTTAATTTTGGTTAAAAAAAGCTTCTAATCGTTATCATCAACCCCTTCTAAAACCGGCTCTACTGGCTCATCAGAAGCTAAACCATGGACAAAGTCATCGCCATAAACGACTTCTGGTGGATCTGAGTATATCTCACTTAGTCTTTTAGCATTTATTGTTTTATAATTAAATCGGTTGCTTTCAAGTATAATTCTAAAGTCTTTTGATTCACTAAAGCTTTTTATGGCATATTGTTGATCTACTGGGATTTCTTTCATCTGATCGTTTTGTTCAAGGACATCATTTGCTGTAACTCCTCTTGCAACAGAAGAGGCTAAAACAAACTCAGGCTTCATATATTCAAGCGCAATAAAATCTAAATTATTTTTTTCTTTCCACTGGATCATGGCCTTAATTTTTGATTTTACATTTAAAACATGATCATACGAGACCTTTTCTTGTTGATAAAAGCTTAAGACCTCCTCCTTAATACTTTCGTAGTGTTCATCAGAAGTTATTTCTAATTTTTTTTCAACTTTAATATTGGTCTGTTTTTTTATTGCTGAAGACGAAGCCTGGGAAGACTCTCCCTTTATAGGCTCCTGTTGCTTACCCCTCTCCTCGCCCAAATCTTTTCCTACGATTTTTGACGAACGAAGTAACTTTTTTTGAATTTTTTCTTTCTTATCCAGCTGACTTACAGAACTCTTTTTTTCACTTTGAGTAAAAAAATAAACTCCTCCTAAAGATAAAAAAAGACCTAAAACAATAGCTTTCTTTTTCATACTCTTAATTTCCTGTATAAATATTAGTGTATTCGTAATTTACAACGATTGTAGCTCCGGCTGCAGGTGGTGTTGTAAACAAAATTGCCCCATTAGAAAATCTCCATTGTGTACTCGGGATACGCGTATTATTTACGTCAATAGTAATAGAGTTTGGGTCTACTTTTCTTCGTGAGTTAAGAGAATAAGAACTTATCATATTTGATACTTGTAAACTAATATCATTTAAAATAGAATTAAAACTCGCACTACCTAAAGAATATTTCTTCCCCCCTGTTTTAGATGAAACGTCTGCATATCTATTATCACCATCAGTATTAACAACACTATAAATTCTTACTTTATTAGCAGCATCTTTCATCGATTGAAATTTTTGAGCCCATCCAGAACTCGAATATTGTCTTGATTGCTCCGACTCATCAGAAACTAAAATAAAGATGGCCAAAGTATCGTTACCACCATACCACGAAGCATGTTTAGAGTAAGTGTCATAAGCAGATTCTAACATTTTTTCTCTTGCACTTCCTCCAGTCCCTACATTCACGGCTGACTGGAAATTACTTTTAAAGGTTGTAAAGTCACTATTCGCTTTAGATGAAGTTAATTTTCCCATATAAGACGTCTGAACTTTCTTATCACTTGTTGTCACTAACATATTAAAAGGAAATTTGGATTTTCCATTAACTAAGAAGTTATTCATAAATGAACTAAAACTACTAGCAAGACGACTTTGATCATTACCCATTGAGCCTGAATTATCAATAGTCCAAATAATATCTACAGAGGAGACGTAACCTCCATTATTCTGACTAAAAGTTTCAGTCCCTTGATAAACTTTTCCGGTAACATTAATATTGACAACACCATTGGTTGTCGATTTTAAATTGGTATCGTCAATAACTTCATAGGTAAACGAGTCTCTTCCATTAAAGGTCGGCTTAGGTGTATAAGTACATGTTCGAATACCTGGACCGGGTAAACAATTGCTCAAAGTTCCATATTTAGGAGCATTAACAACTTTATATTCTAAATCCCCCGCAAAACTATCCGCATCAAAGGCAATTGGAACTGAAAAATCTATATAAGTTCCTTCAAGTAAGGATATAGTAATATTATTTCCAACGACAGGCCGCTCAAGTTTTCTAATAACTTCAATAGAAACTTTCGCTTGAGACTTAGATGATAGTCCTGTATCGTCAATCACTTTGTAAGTAAACTCATCATTTCCATAATACTTAAAATTAGGAACGTATTTACAATTACGATCACCTAAGCCTTGAAAGCAGTCAACTAGCTTTCCATTTTTAGGTTGAGTAACTATTTGATATTGCAATAGAGATGGAAGACCATCCAAATCAGTTGCTTCAGAAACGATAATGGCCTTCTCTTTTCCTAGATAAGTCGAAAAATTTTGATTGGCACCCACTTGTGGTGGCAGATCAACTTTTCTTATACTAAAGCTTACTCTTGCTGTTGCCACAGACTCTTTGGCCGTATCATCAACAACTTTATACGTAAAAAAATCGGCACCATAATGCGTAGGATTTGGTACGTACTTACAAGTTCGTTTTCCCGCAGCTCCAAAACAATTTTGTAAAACACCATTTTTTGGTGGGTCCACGACTTTATAAGTTAAATTACTTGCAAGTGTATCCTGATCTTTAGCTTCACTCACTTCAAAATCAACAAATGTATATTGATCTAAAGTAAAACTTTGATCTGCTCCAATAGTCGGTTTCAAATTCACTTTCTCAACAACAATACTGACAACCCCTGGAGTTTTAGACTTATTATTATACTCATCAACAACATTATAGCTAAAGCTATCTAGTCCATAATAATTATTTGTAGGTGTGTAAGTACAACTTGTATAACCTTTAGTTAAAAAACAATTAGAGAGAACACCATGCTTTGGTTGAGTCTCAATAACAAATTGTAAATCAGTCAAGCTAGAATCTTCATCTGTGGCTTTAACATCAAAAGTTACATTAGTATATTGTTTAAATTTCACAGTGATATTTGAAACGATTGGAGCTTTTCTTTGCTCAACTTTAAACACAACCTGTGCTTTAAGCTCAGATGAATAACCAGTTTCATCTTCTACAATATAAGTAAAACTATCCTCTCCATAAAAGAGCTTATTGCTTGGGGTATAAGTACATTGTCTTTTCCCTATCCCCACAAAACAATTTAATAAAGTTCCATATTTGGGTTGATCGACAATTTTATAGGTCAACTGATCAGCAGAAGAGTCCTTATCACTAGCTTCATTGACAACAAAAGTAACACTTCCCCCTTGCTTAAAAGTAAAGATCTGATTATCACCGACTCGCGGCTTTGAATTAACGTTTACGATATTAAAATAAATAATACCTTCTTTTGCCGTTTCTTCTCCTAAATCATCGACGACTTTATACTTTAATTCATCAGTTCCATAATAATTATAGTTTGGGGTATAAGTACAATTACGATTTCCCTGGGTAACAAAACAGTTACTAAGCTGACCATGTATTGGAGCAGAAGTTATCACATACTTTAACAGATTAGCATCAGTATCTGAGTCCTTTGCCTGCGAAACTTCAAACTGCTTAATCGCATTTTTATCCAAATTAAAAACTTGTGCAGCACCAATTTGGGGAGGACTATTAACAGCTTCGACAACAATTTCGACCTGCGCAATAGCTGATTTTTGGTCATCCTCATCAACGATCTGATAAGTAAACTTATCTGTCCCATAATATCCTCGATTTGGAGAATAGGTACAATCTGTTTTACCAGGCAATAAAAAACAACCTGATAGACTTCCATTTAAAGGAGCATCGACAATCGTATAATTTAATTTACTTACAGGAGTTTTATCATCAGAACCAACACTAACATTAAAGCTAATAGGGGTATTTTCTTTTGTTACAAATTTATCATTTTTACCAACAACAGGAGGAAGCTTTTTCTCAACAACGATCAAAACTTTTCCCACGTTATCAGACTCAAGGCCATACTCATCTTTAACTTTATATTTAAAGATATCTTCGCCATAAAAATTATTATTGGGTTGATAAGTACATGTTTTATGCCCACTCGTCACAAAACAATTATAGAGCAGTCCATTTTTTGGCGCTTCTGTAATAATATAATCAAGTTTTGAAGCATCTGAATCTTCATCTGTCGCTGCAGTAATATCAAAAGTAATCTTTTTCTCTTCAGTGGTGTTAAAATTATCCTGGGTATGAGCAAGTGGTTTTTTACGCGCTAAAACAACAATATCAACAATCCCCTCTTTTTTAGAAGCAAGTCCATAGTCATCAATTATTTTATAAGTAAAGCTATCATCTCCAACATAATCTCCCTTTGGCTCATATAAACACTTTCTCTCCCCTTTTTGAACAAAACACTCTCGTAGAACACCATTTTTGGGAGGATTCACCACTTGGTATGTAAGTTCAAGGGGAATCGTATCCGCATCGCTTCCAACAGGGACTTCAAATATTTTTTTATCAAATTGATACAAATCAACTTGTAAAATATTTGAAACTTCTGGATATTTTCTAGCTGCGATATTAAACTTCAATGAGGTTGGAGTTGATTTTAAACCTTTATCATCAACAACAACATACTCAAAAGAGTCTTCTCCCGTAAACATTTTATTTGGCTCATACTCACAACTTTTCACTCCCGCTTGTCCAAAACAATTAGTTAAAATACCATTTTTAGGGGGTGTTACGACGGCATATTTTAATTGTCCCACAGGTGTATCAATATCAGTTCCCTCTTTTACTTCAAATGCTTTTTTCGTTCCTTGTAACAAACTCTCAACCTGCCCAACAAAGGCGACAGGTTTTTGATACGCCTTTTTTACATTAAAAGTAATCACTCCATTTTGAGAAGATGAGCGCCCTTGATCATCAATGACTTTATAAGTTAAAGAGTCAACTCCATAAAATGAAGGATTAGGTGTGTACTTACAAAGCCGAGTATTTGTTCCTAAACAATTCGTAACTGTCCCATGGCTTGGAGGTGACACCACAGAATAAACAAGTTTACTATTATCAGAGTCCTGATCACTAGCTTGATTAATCTCAAAATCCTTTACAGTATTTTGAGTTAACGAAAGGCTTTGATTTGCTCCTGGAACCGGTGCGATATTAACCTTATTAACGATAAAGTTTACCTGTGCTGAATTCAGAGACTCAAGTCCGTCGCTATCTTTAACCGCATAAGTAAATTGATCTTCTCCAAAAAAATTCCCATTTGGAGTATAAGTACACTTTCTTTGCCCTTTAGTTTGAAAACAAGAACCTAAAGTTCCATTTGAGGGTGCTTTGACAATATAATAACTTAAATCAACTTCTGATGTATCTGCATCTTGGGCCAGTAAAACTTCAAACTCTTTACTTTCATATTGATAAGCTTGAACTTCCTGATCGTCAGAGACTTCAGGATAATTTAGGATATGTAACTCAACCTCTGCAGTTTCAGACACAAGACCTGTTTCATCAATTGCTCGATAAGTAAATTGATCCTTTCCAAAATAATTAGGGTCAGGCTCATATGTACAGCTCATATCTGCATCAGCTTTAAGACACCCAGATAAAGTTCCATGGGTCGGAGGACTAATAATTTCATAAGTTAATTGTTGTGAATCAATATCTTGCGCTTTATTAACATTAAAATCATGTGCAGAATTCTCCGGAAGCTTTATAGTTGATTTTTCTGGAGCCAATGGTGCATCAGGTACTGGTAAAACTTCAATCACAACCTTAGCTGCTTCATTAGAAAGAAAATCACCATCTTTGGCCTTAAAATAAACTTCATCAAAGCCATTAAAATTTTCAAGCGGATAATAAATACACTCTATCGTTTCTCGATCTCGATATTGACATGAGTCTAGTTTTCCATATTTAGGCTGCTTTGAAACAACGACTGTTAAGTCTATCGATTCTTCAGTTTTTTCAACTTTATATTCAATTCGCGTGGGTTGATCTTCTTTTGTTTGGAGTTGTCCATCAGCTCCAATTTGAGGTTTAATAGTTACCCCAAATTCAACTCCTTCTTGTTCAGGGACACAGCTAAAAAAAATAATGGTTAACACTAATAAAGAAAATCTCATAAACAAAATCCTTCCAAAATCACTTTAAAAACTACTTAATAAAAAAACTTTATCTTGTTTATTTTAGGCATTATCATCTAAGCCTTTTGCGCTATCTAAACAAACATGAATTATTTCATATAGATAACACTCTATTTCATTTAATAAAAAGAGAATAAATGACCAGATAAATTGGCATTTAAGTCTTAATAGACTTATCGGCTTAAAGGGGAAAAAACTGAGTAAAAGATTAAGGATAAAATCTAAATAATAAAATATTCGACTAGGCTAAGGATCGTCTATAAAAAGAAAGTTATTTTTTAAGACATTTTGTCATGAGCATTCTATAGTAAGTTTCGGTTTTCTCTAATTCTACAGTACAACCATAATAGACATTTAAATAATTATTATAGACTTCAGTACTAATGGCCAATGTTGCTTGTTCCAAACTAGGCTCGACAAAATCATATAAGGATATTCTAATCACACCACTTTCTTGATCTAAACCTAAATAATTCTCAATACTTTCATTCACAACAGTATAGATTTTTTTCATTTCACCGGCTTGAGTAAAATTTGAAAACAGGACAAGACAAAAAACTATAATTAATTTATTCATAAGCACCATACTTTAAGTTTAAACACTCCTAAGATGTAGCTCTATCAGATTTTTTTGTCAATAATGCCTAGGGGATTTAGGTATAAGTTACACATTAAATAATGATGTCTTAGGTTATTTTTACAAACCTATATTCAAAAGCTTGCCTTTAATTCAAAAACTCTATAAGACCGCTTTATGAGCTTAACTGAAAGACAAAAAAGAGAAAAAGAATATTATGACCTTTATGCCCAAAAATATGCTGACACAAGCTTCAATATAGATTTATCTCCAGTCATTGCTCCCTTAGAAAACAAAGAAACAAGGCCCTGGAACTCTTATTGGTCTATTTATGCTCATGCAATAAAAGAGTACAAACCAAAAACGAAGCTTTTAGACTTTGGGACGGGCCCAGGAGAAAATGCCCTAAGATTATCACTCATTGGATACGATATTTATGGCTTTGATATAAGTGATAAAAATATTCAGTTAGCAAATAAACTTTTTGATCATCATGCTAAACCAGGAAATTTTCAAGTGGCCTTTGCTGAAAAATTACCTTATCCCAGCGATTTTTTTGATTTAATTATAGGAATTGATATACTCCATCATGTTGAAATAGAACAAAGTTTAAAAGAATGTTATAGAGTTCTAAGGCCAGGTGGTAAAGCTTTCTTTCGCGAACCTGTAGAGGTTAGCTTTCTTGACCGCATTCGAGAGTCAAAACCAATACAGTTTTTTGCTCCTAAGAAAAAGTCCTTAAAAAGGCATATTACTGAAGATGAAAGAAAACTAAACAAGCAAGATGATACAATCATCAAAAGTATCTTTCCCCAGTGTAAAAAACACTCCTTCTTTTTATTTGCTCGCTTTGATAAATTTTACCGCAAAGGAAGTGACCCTAAGCCTTCGCTTCTAGAAAAATTAGACTATGTTTTATTTCAATTATTTCCAGCACTGAGTAAAATTGGTGGTGCCGTCATCTACGAATTAAAAAAATAAATATTAATTAACTGCTCACTAGCGCCTCGATGGAGCCGCTTTCTAAAAACACTCCAGAGCTTCATCTCTAAGTTTGAGTTGTCTCTATCATCAATTTGGTAGGTCAGTTAATAAAACTTTTTTATAATCTCAACAGTAGGAGAAAGTTGATCGTAAAAAACATAATAACAACTTGCTATATTTATAAATAATCCACCAAAACTCAAACTCAGCTTAAATAGAATTCTTTTTAAAATTCCACCTTCAACATGAATAAGACCAATAAAAAAGAAAAGACAAAATGTTGAAAGGACAATTGTAATATAAACCTTCATTTTACCAGATTGGTTTACAATACTCACCAACGCCGGCAAAGCCTTTTTATCATGAATAATTTCCACCATAACATCGAGAAACTTTGGATTTTCTTGAAAAATCTTTCCAATAGGACTTCCGTCAAAGCGATACTTTAAAAAAGAATAAATTTCTTCTTTTTCCAACTTTGCCAAAGGGTTCTCGTGCATCATTTTCTCAATCTTTTCTCTTACTTCCTCATTTAAGTGATTCGTAAGAAAATTTTCATTGAGTTTTTGAACAGTTTCACCCCTCTGATCACCACTCTGAGCATAGCACAGATTAAAAAAGAGCAAAACTAGCGCAAAAAGAAACTTCATCTTTTACTTTTTTTGTCCAACAACCTTATCTAAAAATAAAACAGTAGGAGCTGCAACAAAAATTGACGAATATGTCCCTACAATAACACCAATACAAATAGCAAAGAAAAAGTCTTCAATTCCAGCTCCTCCCATAAAATACATTACAGATGAAACGATTAAAGTCGTAATGGAAGTCAAAACTGTTCTCGTTAATGTTTCATTTAAAGCAGTATTTATTTGTTGCTTTAAATTTTTAGTTGGTGCCTTTTCTTCTTGCTCCCGAACTCTATCATAAACAACAACGGTATCGTTAACTGAGTAACCGATAACTGCCAAGAGTGCACCCACAATTTGCAAAGAAAATTCTTTATGCGTTAAAACAAAAATTCCAATAATAATTAATACATCGTGAAGTAAAGCGACAATCGCCCCAGGAGAATACTTATAATCAAACCTTAGGGCAATATAAACCATGATCATCAATAAAGCCCAGGCCATGGCCTGAAAACCAGAAATTCTTAACTGCTCACCAGCTTTTGGACCGACAATATCAGTTTTTTGGATCACAGGATTGATAGCAGAAAAATCAGTCATTAACATTTTAGTCATTTTGTCCGTAACACCATTTAAGTCGCCATCTTCAGCATTAACTTTAACTAAAAACTCATTATCACCAGGAGAGCCAATCGACTGAACTAATGAAGACTTAAAGCCATGAGAATCTATGGCCGATCTTAAATCTCCAAGCTTGATTTCTTGTCCAAACTTAACTTGCACTTCCGCACCACCACGAAAGTCGACTCCATAATTAAGCCCCTTAGTAAAAAATAAAGTCACTGAAGTGATAATCATTAATGCAGAAAAAATAACTGCAACAGGAAATTTACTAACAAAATTTAAATTATACTTACTCATTTATAAATCCTTATTCTAAATACTAATTTTTTGACCACGAGTTTTGTCCATATAAAACTCAAACGATAGTTTACTGACAAAATAAGCAGTATAAACCGTACAGGCTATTCCAATGATTAATGTCACAGCAAACCCTCTAATAGGACCTGTTCCAAAGTTTAAGAGCATAAGACCCGCAACCGCAGTTGTTAAGTTTGCATCTAAAATAGTCCAGAAAGCTTTAGAAAAACCTGTGCCTACAGCCTCTCTTACTGGAACACCGCCAGCAAGCTCTTCTTTAATTCTTTCATAAATAATAATATTAGCATCAATCGCCATCCCTACAGTCAAAGCAATCCCTGCAATTCCGGGTAAAGTTAAGGTTGCTTCAAGTCCTACCAAACAGGCCAAAACAAAAATGATATTAGCAATTAATGTTTTAACGGCAATAACTCCAGAAACCTTGTAAAAAACGATAATAAAGATTAAGACTAAAAGGCCGGCTACCAAACCTGCTTTTTCAGACCTTATGATTGAATCAGCTCCTAAAGATGGCCCTACAATTCTTTGCTCTTGAAACTCTAGCTCAACCGGTAAAGCCCCTGCCCTCAAGACTAAAGAAAGATCTCTTGCCTGTTTTAATAAGGAGTTATAATCACCCTGACCAAGTGTTATCTGGGCATTTCCACCTGCTATCCTAGACTGAATATTTGGAGCCGAATAGATATTTCCATCTAAAATAATCGCTAACCTTCTATTGATATTATCTCCAGTTAATTTTTCAAATAAAGCAGCCCCTTGTGATTTAAATGTCAAACTAACATAAGGTTGATTTTGTTGCTGATCAATTCTTACAGTGGCATCTTGCAGTTCTTCCCCTGTAAGATTTGTAGCTGACTCCACGACATAAGGTAAGAGTGCTTCTACTTCATTACTTACCGGGTTTAATATTTTTTCAAAGACAAGATCGTGTCCTTTTGGAAGTTCTTTGTAAAACTCATTCATTTTAGCGACATAATCAGAAAACCTTTCGCCTCTTTTATACTCAATACCTGCGGCTTTTGCATCATCCATAAGTTTTTGAAGTTTTGCAGGAACTTGTCCAACACCAAAACTTGCAAGCTCATCATGCACAAGTTTAAATTCAAGTTTAGCAGTTTTCCCGATTAAGTTTTTTGCTCTTTCAATATCTTTAACTCCAGGAAGTTGAACCACAATTCGATCAGAACCCATAGAAACAATTTCTGGCTCAGTAACACCAAACTCATCAATTCTATTTCGGATAACTTCAATTGATTTTTTGACAGAGTTTTCTTCGATCTCATCTCTAAATTCTCGACCTAAAGAATAACTCAACTCTTGTCCCTCCTCGCCTGTAATTCTTAGAGGATAAGAATAATACTTTCTAATATATTCTTTCGCCGCATCAACTTGTGTTGAGTCAACAATTTTTATCGAATGCTTTGGATCCAAAGGGTCTATGGCCGATAAATCACCTATAGTTGAGGCTATCCCTTCATCCTTTAATGTCGTCTGAACTTTACTAATATAGTTCTTTACTTCATCAGCATAAACCTTCTTAAAGTCTATTCCTAAAACCATATAAAGCCCACCTTGAAGATCTAGACCTAAATTAATCTTTGACTTCACTGGAAATGAGCTCTTTTCCGGATCAAAATCTAATAAAGTAGGAGTAATTGTCATAATCGAAACAACGATTAAAACAAGGAAAAAACTAAAGCGATACCACCAACTGCGATTCATTTATTAACCTTTTGACTCAATGTTTATAATTAATTGTCTTAAAAATTCTAAACAATTTTAAACATTTGAGCAATCAAGTTTAAGGATAAATTTGAATTCTTCTAAAAACCTTACTCAAAAACAACCTCAAAAATTGAGAGAAGAGAGAATTGGAGCATTGCAAAGTAGTTTAAAGGCTATTGAGCTTTGGTTTTATTCTTATCTGAAGTTTCCTCAGCAAGTGCTGCTAATTCTTCTTCAGTTGGCTCGTCTTCAGGTTTATTTTGATCATGCGCAGGATCATCTTGAAATTGTTGATCATAAGGAACTCTTTGAGTCCCTTCTTCTTCATTTGAAGTGTTTGGATGAGATGGGTTTTGAAATGTTTCATTAATACCTTTCATTGCATTTTGAAACTCTCTAAAACCTTTTCCCAAGCCTTTTGCCAATTCTGGTAATTTTTTTGGCCCAATAAAAACCAAAGCAATAACCAAAATAACAATAACTTCGGTAGCACCTAATCCAAACATATTTTCCCCTTACTTCTTTTTTGCATCAGTTGGAGCTGGAAATAAATCCTTTGTCGGTCCTGCCACCTGAGACTTTAGAACTTTCATGCGTGAGCCATCTTCTACCTCAAGAGTAATGATTTTATCAGTTATCCCATGGATTTTTCCTAAGATTCCAGCTTTGGTGTAAACCTCATCCCCATGTTTTAGCCCACTAATATATTTTTGTTCTTGTTCCATTTTCTTTTTTTGAGGTCTTAGCATCAAAAAGTAAAAAACAAGAACCACTAAAACAAGTGGTACCATATTCATTAACGCACTTGGTTGAGCAGGTGCTGCTTGTGCATAAGCATTTGAGACTAAAATTCCTAACATATTTTCTCCTTAATTCATTTCCATCTTTGTGAAGTATAATTTTTATAAAATTCTTTATAATATTCGTCAAACTTATCTTTAAATATTGCTTCTCTAGCTTTCTCTACTAACTTTAAATAAAAATAGATATTATGAAAACTAACTAATTGTCCGGCAAGGTACTCTCCCACATTATATAGGTGTCGGATATAAGATCGAGAGTATCTTCGACAAACTTTGCAGTCACATTCTATATCTGGAGGAAGAGAATCGGCAATAAAACGCTGTTTTTTAATATTTAAAGGTCCATGAGTCGTTAAAAATTGGCCATTACGTGCATTTCTTGTAGGAAGAACACAATCAAACATATCAATACCGGCCCTAATACCATTTAAAATATCCAAAGGTTTTCCAACTCCCATAAGATATCGTGGTTTATTCTCTGGCATTTTAGGAGTAAAAGAATTTAAAAATGAAACCATCTCTTCATTTTTCTCTCCCACACTTAAACCTCCTAAAGCATAACCTGGAAAGTCCAACTCCATTAATCTTTCCATACACTCTTGTCTTAAGTCTTCATGCAATCCACCTTGAATAATACTAAAAAGGGATTGATGAGGTTTTAACTCGTAGTCTTTGCAACGTTTGGCCCATCTAAGAGTAAGCTCCATGGATTCTCGTAAACGTTCTTTTGTAGCTGGAAGCTTAGGACATTCATCAAAGATCATTACGATATCAGAGCCAAGGGCCTTTTGAATTTCCATTGATTTTTCCGGTGAAAGCATATGATAAGATCCATCAATATGTGATTGAAACTTAACTCCCTCTTCAGAAACTTTATTCAGATCACTCAAGGAAAAAACTTGAAATCCTCCAGAGTCAGTTAAGATAGGTTTTTTCCAAGTCATCCACTTATGTAGACCTCCCATTTTTTCTATTAATTCGTGCCCAGGTCTCAAATAAAGATGATAAGTATTGCCTAAAATAATTTGAGCATTAAGTTCTTCTAAGTCTTCTTGCCATAAAGACTTTACTGAAGCCCTTGTTCCTACAGGCATAAAAATAGGAGTTTTAATTTCTCCATGTTCTGTTTCAATAGTTGCGGCCCTAGCGTTTCCGCTTACAGCTTCTAATTGATATGTTTTCATTATTTTTTCCTCAGAATTAACATAGCATCACCATATGAGAAAAAACGATAATTCATTTTTTTGGCCACCTCATACAACTCAAGCGTTTTTTCTCTGCCAATCAAGGAGCTGACTAGCATTAATAAAGTAGACTTAGGCAAATGAAAGTTTGTAATCAATCCTGAGATTGATTCTATTTTTTTACCAGGATAAAGAAAAATATCAGTGGTTTTCATTCCTTCACTACTCTCAAAGATTATTCTTTCTTGAGATGCACAACTTTCTAACACCCTTAAACTCGTTGTTCCAACAGCAATTCGTTTAGAATTTGCATTAAGCAAAGATAAGTTTTTAGGATCGATATAAAAACATTCTTCATGCATTGTATGTTCTAAAATATGATCACTTTTAACTGGCTTAAAAGTACCCGCCCCCACATGAAGAGTGACAAAAGCTTTTTGAATACCTTTACTTTCTAATTCAGAAAAAACACTCTCAGTAAAATGCAGTCCAGCAGTAGGAGCTGCAACCGAACCTAGCTCTTTAGCGTAAACTGTTTGATAATCCGTCATATCTTTTTTATCAGCTTGGCCGCTTCTAATATAAGGTGGTATAGGTATATGCGCTTGTGTATGTAATAACTCAGTTAGCTCTGAGTGAGATTTATTGAAAGAGACAAAAAATTCACCATGAGAGTTTCTCTTAGTTATCGTCGCTTCCAAATCACCAAATAAAAGACGATCTCCGATATTCTTTTTCCCACTGGCCTTAATCATAGCGGGATAAAGTCCATTGTTCGCTATCAAAGACAAAAGAAAGAGCTCCGCCTTACCCCCTGAGACTTTTTGCCCTAACAAACGACAAGGAAAGACTTTTGATTGATTAAGCACTAAAAGATGCTCAGGTTCTAAAAATCGCGGTAAATCTTTAAACAAAACATGCTCAATATGATCATCCTGTTCATAATAAACCATTAATTTAGAATCATGGCGGTGCTTAGTAGGCCTATCAGCAATAAATTTAGGGTCGAGTTCATAATGATATGACTCTGTGAGTAAATCAATATTTTTCATTTGCTGCTATTTAGCATAAAATATTATGTATGAAAATTTTAATTTTAACTGTTTTTCTTAGCTCTCCAACCTTTGCCTTTGATCCCCAAAGTTTACAAAAAGATCTGAATAGAATTCAAAATGAGTTTTTAAGTGATTACAAACAAAAGGGATCAGTTGCCTTAAAAAAATCTCTTAATAAGAGGCGCTTACACCCTACTCAAGAAACGCGAAAAAAAACAATTGAAGACCTTGAAGCTAAATATTTTGATGAAATAAACAATAGGATGGCCGCTCCCCAAAAAAAGAAAATCAAACTTAGAAGTCGTTAAGTCGTAATTTATATTAACCATCCTACTAAATTGATGATAGAGAAAACTCAAACTTAGTAACGAACCTCTGTCGTGTTATTAAAAAAGGATTTCCTTGAGGCGCTGGCCAGCAGTTATTTTAGAAGTAAATAATTCCAAATTTGAAATAAGCTTTTCTGTTCAGACATCTAGAAATTTAGAATAGTTACATCATAACAGCTTCTGTCTGTGAGTTTGAGTTTTTTCTTCTATCCCCACCGTAGTAGGGCGGTTAATAATTTATACAATTGAATATTTTCGAAAAAGTTCTAATTTATTG
>LULF01000065.1_pt1 | contig 35615 bp, 27 predicted proteins | sample 728221 | NCBI WGS metagenome assembly LULF01 (sample SAMN03860296, study PRJNA289734) | marine metagenome | biome: seawater column; feature: ocean; material: water; isolation source: Red Sea water column Station 169 - depth 500m | place: Saudi Arabia: Red Sea | collected 2011-10-15 | depth 500 m | reverse complement strand
CTCTAAAGGAATTGCAGGGGTTAATGCCCACGTTCAAATTCTTCCTATCAAATTTTTAAAGGACAACGGAAGTGGATCTTTAGAAGCTGCATTAAAGTCTATTGATTATGCAACGGCCAGAGGTGTAGATATTATGAGTAACTCTTGGGGCGGGGGCGGAAGATCCCAGGCGCTTTTTGAAGCTATCGAAAGAGCTAAGGATGCTGGAATTACTTTTGTTGTTGCCGCAGGAAACTCTAACTCAAACAATGATAAAAAACCAACTTACCCAGCTAACTATAAGGTAGATAATGTGATATCTGTCGGAGCTTTAGATGGTAAGGGAGAAAGAGCTAGCTTTTCTAATTATGGAGAAAAAACAGTCCATGTTTTTGCACCAGGTGTAAAAATTTATTCTACAGTTCAAGGCAATCGTTATAAAAAAATGTCTGGAACGAGTATGGCGTGTCCACACGTTGCTGGCGTTGCAGGACTTTTATTGGCCAGTGAGCCAAACCTTACTTATTCAGATATTAAAGAAAGACTTATGGGAACCTCAGTTATTTCAACTGACTTAAATAAGTATACGCGTTCTGGTTACGTAGATGCACATAAAGCCTTAACTAATAAGAGATAATATGTTTTGAAGCCCTTACTATTTAAGGACAAAAAAGACCCTCATTTTCATGAGGGTCTTTTTTTATAACTCTTGTTCAATTTTATCTAAAAAACTTTTTGCATAAATTAAGGACTCTTCCTGTGAGAATTGAAATTCTTTTTGAATAATGACAGCAAGTTCAATAAGGTCTGTATCTTCGTTTATATGTTTGAGGATATGATAGTAAGTTTCATTAACGGCTTTAAAATTTTCAAACTTGGGATCAAAAATAATTTTTTTATCTTGATTTTTATTTGAAATATTATTTTCTTGGGTTTTAGATTGTGAGCAAATTAAGAGTACTTGTTCAATGCGGTTCTGAGATGTTAACGGGTTGTTTAAGTAGTTTACATCTTGACTATAAAATTTAGTACTTTCAAAGTTTTTTTCAAACTCTTCTGTAATTTCTTGTGGTGATAATTGTTTTTCCAAATAATTATGATGAAAATTGCTAGGTCCTATACTTATAAGTTTTCCTTTTTCTGTAAGAAACTTTTTGCACTCATTTAAGGAATAGTCTAGAGGCATATCAATAATATCGAAAAACCAAGGAGCAATAATCATATCAAAGCTGTTAGGAGCAAAGGGCAGGTGCGGAAAGCTTCCTAAAATAAATTGGTGGTTATCATACTTTGTTTTGGGGTATTTTATTGTATATTTTTGTGATGTTTGAGATAGAGATTTTGGGTAAGGTGTATAATCACTTAATTTAACCTCGTGTCCATCAAATATCTTTTTTGCTGTAAGGGTCAAGAAAGGGTTGTGATCTAGGCCATAGATTTTTTTATCCGAATATTTATTAGCTAAATTATAACTTATTCGACCTGCACCGGAGCCTAGAATAAGAATCTTATGAGTGTCAGCATCTATATTATTTTCTATGAAATTTTGATAGAGCTGGATTTCCTGGCTTTCCCAGCACCAATCTCTAAAGACGAGTTGGAAGTAGGAGTGAATTTGTTGTTTTGTGGCCGAAATAGGAATATGTTGGTGTCCTCGAAAATCATTGAGGAGTTTATCCATGAAATGGAGGTTTTTTTGTTTTGCCTCTAGGAGTGCACTGACTCTTTTCCGGGTTAAGCTTTTTTGGTGGGTATTGGCCAGAACTTGTAAATATTTCAAGGTATTTTCTTCTTCTGTCAGATAACTTTCAATTCGAGTTGCCCAGCTTAAAAACGATGCTTCTGGAGACTGAAAGAGCCATGGAACTTCGTGAAACAAGGGGTAGGAGGTGTTTTGGGCGTAAAGCTCTGAATCTTTTAAGTTAAGAAGTTGATGAGTTTGAGGGCATCGTATATCTGTTACAGACCAATCTTGCATAGTTTTCCTTTATTTTTTCTTTATGTTATAAGCTCTTACTACATTTGTGCAAGTTGAAATCTTTGGAGAAAATAATGAAATGGATAAGCTTTATATTTTGTGTTCTGAGTTTTTCTTTTACCAGCTATGGTGAAGTGACATATAAGGAATTTTTAAATTTAAAAGATGTTACGCATAAAGTTTTTAAAGAGTTGAGGCCTGATGAGACTCATCAATTGCTGATGAATCCTCCATTTGAATTAAATGAAACCTATTGGTGGGATATTGATGCTCTTCGTGCTGCTTATCATGGTTATGAAAATATTGAAGAAAATATTTATCAGCATTATATTTATATTTTCGGTGGTTATGCCAAACAGAAGTTTATGACGTTAGATGGTCTGGCGTTAACAATTTGTCATGAATTAGGTCATGCTTTTGCGGGAGCTCCGTTTAAAAATAATGGTGCTAGTGTTGAGGCTCAGTCAGACTATTTTGCAGCTAAAACTTGTTTACCATTATTTTTTAAATATATGGCCTCAACAGACGAGTTTTTAGATGATAATTATGTTTATAATTTATGTGATAAATCTGCTCCTGATCAAAAGTTTTGCTTGCGAGCATTTAAGGCCTTTGAAAGCATGTTAAAATATTTTGAAAGTTTGGGAGAAGTTGCTTATTTCCATGATATTGATCGTTCTATTGTGGAGGAACTCAACACTAACAATAGCTTTTATCCAAATGCTCAATGTCGTATTGATACGATGATTCAAGGATTATTAAATAAAGAAAGACCCCTATGTTGGTATCCTGGGGGAGTTCAGAGGAGATTATAATGAAAGAATTTTCAACAAAAATATATGAGACTTTACAAACATACGGCTATCCCCAAAAACGTGTAAGTCTTCCAACAGAAAAAATGTATGAGGTTGCAGATAATAAAGGTTTAAGTTTTAATAGTGTTTTAGATTATCTTAAAAATGAATATCAAGTTGCAGCAGAGGTTAAAGATGAGAAAATTATTTTCTCTCCACTAAGTGCGGCAGAAAACTTTTCGAATTTAGATGTAGACTCTTTAAAACAGCAAGCAGAAGAGTTAATGCAATCAATGTCAGCAGATGAATTAAAGCAAATGCAAGAAAGTTTTCAAAATATGTCTGAAGATGAGAAGCAGGACCTTATGCAAAAAGGCAAAGAAATGGGCCTCTTTTAGGGACAGGACCAGGCATATTGAATTAAATCTAATGATTTTGAATCAGCATTATAAATTTTTTGACAATAAGTTTTAGTAAAATAGGTGCTATCAAATTGCATTTTCTTTGGACATTTTGTTTCAGTAATCTTTTTATCTAAGGCCATATTTATAACGGCTTGAGCAGGATCTTCAATTGAGATATTTCCCTTGAGGTCGACTCCAATATAATAGTAGAAATCATCATAATCTCTTATAAGTATCATCTTTTTATTTTTAATCATGAGAATTTGATCTTGATAGGGGATTGTATACTTTAACTCTGTGAGGCCATCATAAAGAGTGACAGGTGTCATTATAACGTGTTCTGTTGAGGGGATATTTTTAAAAAATTGCATTGCTTTGAATATATTATTATTAGGATTTTTGGGGTTGTGTAAGCTGCATCGAGAATTCCACATGACAGGATCAAGAGCAATTTTAGCTTTTTTAGTAGTTAAAAACTCTAGGGGAATTCCTTTTTTAGATAGTTGTTTTTGAAGTTGTTGAATTTTATTTTTTGCAGTGACCTTCTTAAGTAGCTTTTCCCATTTTAAAATTTTTTGTCCCATATTTTTTGAGCAGTCTGAGTTAATCGGACAACCTTTATTTTCATGTTGCATTTGATCAAAGGCTATATAAGGGTCGGTTACATTGCTGTAAGCATTAGCGATAAAAAATATGATGATAAAAAGAATCTTATTCATAGCTTTATTTTAGCACAAATTTATAAGTTATAAACAAGATCAAAAAGCTTAGTTATATTGTATAAAAAAAAATGGCCTGGCCTAATATTTTCAAAAACAGAATTTCAAATATTTAGATTCACACATATGTTGTTTATTTAAGCATTGTACTAGATATGGTGGTTGTCATGTTTTTGACGATGTTCTGTCACAAGATATTGTATTGACTTAGGTTGTGTTTGCTATTTAAATAAATAAAGGCATGTACAAATTCTATGGACTAAGGAGTAGCAGTGGAAATTAAAAGAGTATTTACTAGGAAGGGAAAATCGCCTTATGCTGGCATGAAGTTTGAGAAGCGAATAAGCGAAGTAAGAAATCTTGATGGATCAAGCCAGTCAAACATGGACGTAACGGTTCCGCAATCATGGTCGCAAGTGGCCACTGATATTATTGCCCAAAAATATTTCAGAAAAACAGGTGTTCCGCAAAAAGATTCAGCTGGAAAAATAATTAAAGATGAAGAAGGGAAACCTATATTGGGAAGCGAAACAGATGCAAGACAAGTATTTAATCGTCTTGCAAAATGTTGGCGCTCTTGGGGAGAAGATTATAAATATTTTGATTCAAAGGCCGATGCTGATGCATTTGAAGATGAATTAGCTTTTATGCTGGCCAACCAAATGGCCGCTCCTAATTCACCTCAGTGGTTTAATACAGGACTGTTTCACTCATATGGTATCGCAGGCTCTGCTCAAGGACATTATTATGTTGATCCAAATACAAAAAAATTAAAAAAATCGACATCGGCTTACGAAAGACCTCAACCTCATGCATGTTTTATTCAGTCGATTAAAGATGATCTTGTTAACGATGGTGGCATCATGGACTTATGGTCACGTGAAGCAAGATTGTTTAAATATGGCTCGGGAACTGGAACAAACTTTTCTCAAATTAGAGCGCAAGGTGAACCACTCTCAGGAGGGGGAAACTCTTCTGGTCTTATGTCTTTTTTAAAAATTGGAGATCGCGCAGCAGGTGCTATAAAGTCCGGTGGAACGACAAGAAGAGCAGCAAAAATGGTTTGTCTCGACTTGGACCATCCAGACGTGGTGGATTTTATTCAATGGAAAGTTAAGGAAGAGCGTAAAGTTGCTTCTTTAGTTACTGGCTCTAAGTTGTGTAAAATGCATTTAGAGAAAATATTTTTGGCCATCACCCAAGCTCAAGGTGAAGATAAATTTTCAGTCAAGACCAATAGAGCTTTAAAGCAGGCAATCAAGGCTGCAACAAATGATATGGTTCCTATGAATTATATTTCTCGTTGTATTGATTTGGCCAAGCAAGGTTTTACCTCAATAGAGTTTGAACAATATGATACAGACTGGAATTCTGAGGCTTATGCAACAGTATCAGGACAGAATTCGAATAACTCGATTCGGATTCCTAATAAATTTTTTGAGGCACTTGAAAAAAATGATGAATGGGAATTAATTTCAAGAACAACAGGAAAAACAATTAAAACCATTAAGGCCCAAGAGCTTTGGGAAAATATTGCTGAAGCAGCATGGCAGTGTGCAGACCCAGGAGTGCAATTTGATGATACGATAAATGAATGGCATACCTGCCCTGAGGATGGAAGGATAAATGCTTCAAATCCTTGTTCAGAGTATATGTTTTTAGATGATACAGCATGTAATTTGGCTTCTTTAAACCTAGTTAAGTTTTTAGACCCTGTAACTGGAATGTTTAATACAGAAAGTTATGTTCATGCTTGTGAGCTATGGACTATTGTATTAGAGATATCTGTTTTGATGGCCCAATTTCCTGCCAAAGAGATTGCACAAAGATCTTTTGATTATAGAACATTAGGTTTGGGCTACGCCAATATTGGAGCCTTATTAATGCGTATGGGTTATGCGTATGATTCAGATGAAGGAAGAAATATTACCGCTGCTTTAACGGCTATTATGGGTGGTGTTGCTTATAAAACTTCAGCTAGATTAGCTAAAGAACATGGAGCCTTTTCTCGTTTTGAGGTGAATAAAGATTCTATGTTAAGAGTTATTCGTAACCATCGAAGAGCTGTTCACGCTATGGATGATTTTGAAGGTTTAACAGTAGCACCTCAGTGTTTGAATGCAGCTTTGGTAGATAGCTCCTTGGTTAAAACTGCAAAAAAGTCATGGGATGAAGCTCTTGATTTGGGACAGAAGTATGGTTATCGAAATGCTCAAACTACGGTTATTGCTCCTACGGGAACAATTGGCTTGGTCATGGACTGTGATACAACAGGAATAGAGCCAGATTTTGCCCTGGTAAAGTTTAAAAAATTAGCAGGAGGAGGGTATTTTAAAATAATTAATCAATCGGTTCCTTTTGCTTTAAAGAAATTAAAGTATTCAGATTCTCAGATAGAAGATATTAAAAACTATGCTGTAGGGCATGGAACTCTTAGTGGATGTTCAGTTATTTCTCATGAAAAACTTCGAGAATTAGGCTTTACAGATGAAAAAATTTCTATCGTTGAAGCTGCTTTAGAGTCTGCATTTGATCTAAGCTTTGCATTTACTCCTTATTTATTAGGAGAAGAGTTTTTAATGAAGACATTCAATCTCTCTAAAGAAACATTGGAAAAAACTGATTTTAATTTATTAAGGACTTTGGGTTTCTCTAATGAAGAAATTCAACAGGCCAATGATTATGTTTGTGGAACAATGACAGTTGAAGGAGCACCTCATTTAAAAGATAAACACTTAAGTATTTTTGATTGCGCAAATAAGTGTGGACGCTATGGAAAAAGATTAATTTCTTGGGAAGGACATATTAGAATGATGGCTGCAGCTCAGCCTTATCTTTCAGGTGCGATTTCTAAAACGATTAATATGCCACATGAGGCGACAGTTAATGATATTTCTAAAGCTTATCAACTTTCATGGTCATTAATGACCAAGGCAAATGCTATTTATAGAGATGGATCAAAGCTCTCTCAACCTCTAAATGCCCAAGCTTTTGAAGAATTAGGAATTTTGGATGAATATGATGAAGTTTCTACTCAAGATAAAGTGAATGCGACAGCACACAAAATTGTAGAGAAAATTATTTATAAAGAATTTTCAAAAAGAAAAGTGTTACCGAATCGACGTCAGGGGTACACTCAAAAAGCGACTGTCGGTGGGCATAAAGTTTACCTCAGAACAGGTGAGTACAACGATGGAAGTGTTGGGGAAATCTTTATTGATATGCATAAAGAGGGAGCAGCTTATAGGTCTTTAATGAACTGTTTTTCAATCGCTATTTCTTTAGGAATGCAATATGGAGTACCTTTAGAAGAATATGTGGATGCCTTTACTTTTACAAAGTTTGAGCCCAATGGTGTCGTTACAGGACATGATAATTTAAAAATGGCCACTTCTGTTATTGATTATGTTTTTCGAGATCTTGCTTGTAAGTACTTGGGGCGTGACGATTTAGTCCATGTTAAACCTGCAGATCTAGAGTCTGATAAAATTAGTGGAGAAGCAGACAATGAAGAGCCTTTATTGGATATGATAGAGCAGACTGAGAAAGTCACTTATGCAGATGGTTCTGTCAGTACACAAAAAGTTTATACTAAACAACGTAACTCTGAAATGTTTAATCAAGCTAAAAAAATGACTGAAGCTAGGATGAAGGGCTATGAAGGCGAAGCTTGTCCTGAGTGTCAATCTTTTACAATGTTACGTAATGGAAGTTGCATGAAATGTGATACATGTGGTGCGACCACCGGTTGTAGTTAATTAAAAAAATCTTTTCGGCCAACATGACTATCCCTGCACACACACAAAGCGATGGAATTTTTATGTATGGTTATCCTGCCTATAATCTTACGCCCCGATTGGGGCGTATAAAATTAATACTTGAGTGGTTTGCGTCTCTTTAAAACTTCTTACATTCACCCAATATTCTTAACTAATTCTTTTCAATTGCTTTTTAAAACAGGTATTATTTTTTGTGTTTAGCTCATAAGAAACACAGGTATTCCTGTTCTTAATATGGAGGTTGAGGGATGAGTTTGATTGATCAATTCCACGCTGGTGGATTCTTTATGTATTTTATTTTGTTATTTGGATTGTTAACGCTTGGCTTTATTGTGGAGAGATCAATTGTTCTCTACCTTAAATATAAAGATGTTCCAACAGATTTTCGTCGAAACTTATTAGCTTTTATTTCATCTGGAGACTTTCAAGGGGCGAAGACTTATGTAGAAAATACAGCAAGTCATACATCAATTGGGAAAGTTGCTTTAACGGGTATTAAGCTAAGAATGAGTGGTTCAGGAGATGAGGCTTTACAGGCCAGAATGGATGAACAATTAACAAGAGAAATTTCTTATTATGACAAAAGAACAGGTTTTCTCTCTATGTTTGGAAATGTAGCGACTTTATTTGGTTTATTAGGGACTGTTACAGGTCTTATTAGTTCATTTGCAGGTGTCGCTTCGGCTTCACCAGTAGAAAGGGCAAATTTACTTTCTCAAGGGATATCTGAAGCTCTAAACTCTACAGCATTTGGGTTGATTGCGGCTATTCCAGCCTTAGTGGCTTTTGCTATATTTCAAAACAAAACTGAGCAAATTGTAACTAAGGTTACTGAGTCTGTCAGTGAGTTGTATCACGACCTTTTGTTTTATACTGAAAATGATGCAGATAATACTAAGGCTGAGGAGATCATCCCTCAGGCGAATAATGTTTCTGAAGTCAGTACAAGTAGAAACTAAAATTTATTTCAGGATGAAATATGAAGAATAAAATTGGACTAGGAAAGAAGAAAGAATTAAATGCAGATTTAAACTTAACGCCTTTTATCGATCTTCTCTCAACTTGTGTTTGCTTTTTGTTGATAACAGCAGTTTGGATTGAAATTGGTGCTGTAGAGATTAAGCAAACGAAGGGCACTGAGGCTGCAGCATCGAAGAAAATTAGTTATGACTTAGATGTTGTCTATAAAGGGCCAACTCAAGCAAGTTTAAATTTAAAACGTAATGGGAAAAGAGTTCGTTCTTTAGCTGTTAAATCGGAAAGTGAAACGAGTTTTCAAGTTGAGCTGCAAAAGCTTATTGAAACTAAAATTCTTTTTTATAAGAATAAGGCGATTGAGATTGCAACAGCAACTGTGACACCGAGATCCAGTGTCGACTATGGAAACTTAGTTCAAACTTTAGACACACTGAGAAAGAATAATATCATTAATATTGGTGTTCTTTCGGCCAGTGGAAGGTAAGAAAGATGAGATTAAATAATACATTGGTTGGAGCAGATGCTTTTGAAAAACATTTAATCAATCGTAAAAGAAAAAAATCTTGGGGAAAAAAAGCAGCAGTTTATGCTCTTATGTTAACCTCAATGGTTGATATGTTTAGTATGTTGGTTGTTTTTTTACTGCAAACATTTTCAACTTCGCCTGAAATTTTAATTAATAAGGGCGTTAATCTTCCAGATTCTTTGACAGCAGCTCAGGTAATTGAGGCTCCAGTTTTGGCCATTGCAAAAGATGGTAATTTATACCTTGATCAAAAATTAGTGGGTGAAGTCAAAAACGTAGTTAAGTCCCCTGAGTCCCTTATGAAGAAGTTAAATGATATAAAAGCTTCGTGGGCAAAATCTCATGCGGGAACTCCATTTCCGGGTGAAATTAATTTACAAGCAGATAAGGAAACCCCTAGTACTGTTGTTTCACAGGTTATGGGAATTTTAACGACTGGCGACTTTCAAGCCATTCAGTTAGCGGTTATAGGATTGAGATAATGAAAAAGCTGATTTTTTTAGTTATTTCTATCGGAATGTTTTTAAGTATCGCTGTAAAGGCCGATGAGTATCTTATTGAAGAGATGGAGTCACTTAAAAGTTCTTTGGATACTTCTGATCCCGACAGAACGATTTTAAGTTTGAGATTGGCCGATTTATATTTTGATGTTTCGATACAAGAAGCTCAAGGAGAGCAGGTCATTGAGCAAAGGCAAAAAGCCTATGAGCTTTATTTAAGTGTACTTCAGGGAAAAGATGGTTTACAAAAACCTTCTGGCGTCCAAGCGATTAATATTAAGTATCAACTTGCCCGTGTGTTAGGAAAATTAAGTCGGTTTGATGAGGCCCAAAAATATTATTTGGATGTGTTTGAGTCTAAGTACGCTGATAAAAAACTAAAAAGAGAGTCGGCCCTTGCCTTAGCAGAGTACTATGAAGAAAAAGTTCATTTTGAAATGGCCGATAAGTATTATTTAGCTGGAATTAGTTTATGTCATACAGTCTCAACTTGTAATTATGTTCATTATAAACGTGCTTGGTTACATTATAAAGAAGTTAAGTTAGAGTCGGCCATTGAAGAGCTAAAATTATCGTTGTTTGAAAAAGATGGAAGTGTTCGAGATAAAGTCATTAATGATCTCCTTTTGTTTTTTTCGGCACGAATGACTGATGGGAAAAAAGAGTTAAGTTTTATTAATCAGTTGGAAAAGAAAACTGGCCGTAAGGGTCTTGTTCGCCAACTGGTTGAAGCTTTTTATGCAGCAGGAAATCGTTTAGCTGGAAGTACAGTTTTAGTTGAGTTAAATAAAAAGAATCCTGACCCATTTTATGAAATGCGTTTACTTGAAGAATTTTACGGATTTAGAGATATTGCTCTTGTAAAAAAATATTTGTCTTCATTGGAAAAACGCTCAGCGAATGATTTGCCTCAAGACATTGAAGAAGCAAAAGAATTTAAGGCCATGCTTAAACGTGTCATTGTTCAGTTCGACTCAGAAATTGAAACGAATAAAGCTTATGAAGATATTTTAAAGCGTTCTATTGAGACATATTTAACGTTTTATCCTAACGATGAAATGCGAAGAAAGATGCAGCAAGGTTGGCTTAAAGTCGAAAAGTCAGCTGAAAGAAAAATACATTTTTTGGGAAGTTGGATTCAAGAAGATCTTAAGCTTAAATTAAAGCCACAAGAGATCAGAAAACTTCGTCAGACGAGACTTGCTTTAGCTCAAAAATTAGAGAAATCAGATATCATCATTGCTGAGGCAAAAGAAATTGAAAAGATTTTAAAGGGCAGCGTAGAGGCTAGAGAATTTAGATATGTTCTTGCTTATGAATACTATAAAAGAAAAGAATATCATAAGGCACTTCCTTTGTTTAACTCACTGAGCTCTCTCAGCCTGGCAGAAGTTGATGACTGGATGATTAAGTCACAAAACTTGATTCTTGATATTTATAATCTTCAAAAAAATTACACGGCTTTGGTCGATCAAGCAGACCTTTGGCTTCAGTCAGATAAACTTGCTAGTGGCAAGAATATTAAACAACATTTGAGCGAAATGAAGCTTGTAAGAAAACAAGCTTATTTTGAAAAAATTACTTTGATGGGAGAAAGCCAACAAGCGTTAGAGAGCTTTTTTGATCTTTGTTTTAAGAAGATCTATGAAAAAAAATCATGTAAAAATGCTAAGGTCCTTGCGGTAAAATTAGAAGATCAGCAAAAGCTAGTGAAACTCCTTGAAAAGTCAGCTGATGAGGAAGCTTTGATGGTTGAATATGAGTTGATGGGAGAGTTTTCTAAATCTGCTCGATTACAAGAAAAGTTTTTGTTAACTCGAAATGCTCAAATCCCTGTTTATCTTAAAATTGCCTTAATGTATGAAATAGATCAAGATTTTAAACAAAGGGATAGAATTCTTAAAAAACTAGTAACAAAAATCCGTAGGGATAAAAAACTTGATGAAAAATATGAAGCGATTGTTTATAAAACATTAGAAGAAGCTAATCTTTTAACTGAAAGAAGTCTTTTACTTCCCTGGAAGCCTGAAAGAAAGATTGCTCTTGCAGCAAGGTTAAGCGTACAAAAGCCAACAAAGTTAACACGATCATTTATTTCTAAGCAGAAGGAACATAGTGGTTCTGCTTGGGCCAAGATGGTTCTGGAAAAAGTTGAAAAACTTTATCGTTATCAGAAAAAAACTAAGTTCTATGGTCGATATAGTAAAACTTTATTTAAACGCAGAAATAAAAGGTTGGAGCGGTTTGTTTCTGTGGCCAAGTCGTATCTTGATGGAGCTGACTTTCAAACACGACTTTATTTATTAGATATGCTTAAAAAGGCTTATGGACAAATATCTCAAGAAGTATTGGCCACACCTTTACCTGAAGGTTTAACTGAAGAAATTCTAAGTCAGGTTAAAAATAATCTTCAACAAATGGCAGCACCTTATCAGAAAGTTCAAGAGGATTATAATCGGCTGCTTAATGAACAGCTGGCCCTGGCCGAAGCAGAAAAGAAAGAGATATACCAGAAGCAGCTAAGGGGAACACTTGAAAATTATGCAAGTTTTGTTGAGGATGACAAAGTCAATATCAGTTTAAGTAGCTCTTTGGATTTCTCTGAAGTTGAGTCTCAAAAAAAGCTTTTAAAAATAAAACCTGATAACTTAGAGAGTTTAGAGAAGCTTGAAGCTCACTTTAAAGCGCAAGAAAACTTGCGAATTGCTTCTTATTTTACAGGACGTATTAAAAACTCAAAGGAAGATCAATGATGAGGCAAATTTTACTTTTAACAATGTTTATCTTTTTTAGCCTTGATGGCGTTGCTTATGGCCAAGAAATTAAAAAAAATGTTCGTTACAAGTCAGGTAAGAGAATAAACTTTGAATCCTTGTTAATTGAAGGGGAGAAGAAAAAAGCAGATTATTCTGTCGTGACTGGAAATCTTGGTGAAAGTGATTTTGGTCTTTTAAAACTAAGAGAGAACTTTGTTGATAATATGAGCAATGATGCAATGGAGGAAATTCAATGATAGCTGTAGAGACAATTGATGGAGAGTTGATCAAGGTTTTCTCTCAAAATGACTCTTTAAGAATTGGACTCCATAAGCTTTTTGGTTTTATTACGGAACAAAAAGCACTTTCAAGATTGGCGGTTCGAAAACGTCAAGGTCATGAGTTTGATACCCATGAGTGGTATTGCCAATTAGACCTTAAAGTTATTGGTGAGAAATTAGAAATAAAAAATATGCATGATTGTCAGGTTGAGAATATTGCTTCTGGCCGTTGGAAACTTATTTCAAAACAAGGTGAGTTTTATATCTCTCAGACGAGCCAAGGGCAGTTTGGTGATTATCTTATTGAAGAAAAAGATGAAAACTCTTGGTTAAGTAAATCTACTGAGTGGATCATGTTGGGAATTTTTCTTTTAATTCCTATTTTGTATTTTTCATCTCATGAGCAAGTCGAAGCACCGGTGGAAGAAAAGAAAGAAATTAAGCCCGTTTCGGTTCAAGTGGTGCAACAAGTTAAAGCCGTTAATATTTCTTCTAAGAAGCCTAGTATTAAAGTTAAGCCTCTGAATAAGGCGCAAAAAGCTAAACGAGCGGTTGAGAGAAATTTAGGCTTTTTGGGCTTAGTTGGCTCTAAGGACTTGAAGAAAGCAGTTGGAGGAGTTCCACAGAAATTGAAAAAAGCTACTGCAGGTGCTGGTAAGGGCGGTGATGCAGGATCTGGTGGAGAAGTTTTAACAGGTCTTGGGAAAGGATTGAAAAAAACAACAGTTGGAAATACCGGAGTTGCAGGACTTGGAGGTGTTGGGACTAAAGGTGCCGGTGGTGGTGCTGGAGGTTATGGTAATACTATGGTTGCAAGTGGAGAGGGCAAAGGAGTTTCTGCTATCTCTGTTGCGAGTAACGATATGGTTTTGGATGGTGGTTTAAGTCGCTATGCAGTTAATGCTACTATCGCAAAGTACCTAAGCCAGGTTCGTCGCTGCTATGAAAACCAGCTAAATAAAAATCCTGGATTAGAAGGATTGGTGACTGTGAATTTTCAAATTAATGGGTCTGGAAGGTTAGACTTTTCAAAGATTAAAAATTCAACACTAAATAACTCTAAAGTTGAGTCATGTATTACAACAAAAATGATGACATGGAAATTTCCTAAGCCTAAGGGGGGAGTAAAAGTTAATATTGACTACCCATTTATGCTTAGACCTGTTGGGAAATAATAATGGAGCATAAAAATATGAAATGGATTTATTTATTTATTATTACTCTTTTGGTTGCAGGCTGTGAGAATAATCCTTATCCGAGCGATGGTGGGTTAAGAGTAGAGCCAAGAAAGCCAGATGAAAATATTCCTCCTGCTCTTTCGATGATTGTAGCTGATAATTATAATTATACTGAAGGGGTCAAAAAGGACTTTAGAATAAAAGTCGATGTTCCCGCTCCAGGAGTTCCAGATGTTAAAATTGAAGGACTACCGGCAGGAGCAAGTTTTGATCCAAAAACCTTTGTTGTTTCTTGGATTCCAGGAATGTTTGATGGGAATAAACCAGATGATCCAACTATTAAGAGTCGTGTTTATCCTATCACTATTTGGTTAAGAAGTTCTTTAGATGAGAAAGAGGCGATTAAAGAGACTGTTAATTTAACTGTCTATGATTCGCCTTTGGATTTAGATATTAGTGGGAATTTAGTCTTTTCTATCCGTGAAGGCAAGCAAGCAAGTTATGAGTTTGAAATTTCTAATCTCGACTATCCTCAAGGTCCTTATGCCGTGTCGATTGAGGGAATGCCTGGGAATACAAAAATTAGAAAAATTACTGAAAATAAGTATGCTTTAGATTTAAAAGTTGATCATCACCATGTGAAGTTAAATAAAACAAGTGGTTGCTCTGCATGGGGAGAGGATTGCGTTGAGTACACTGGAAAAATTATTGTTTTTAATCCGGCTAATCATCAAGCAGAAAAAACTGTTAAGGTTCGTGTTTTAGATGAACGTTTATCAACTAAATTAGTTGCCAATGATGTTGTAGAGCAAGGCCTTGATAGTACTTTTCAGGTTTCAGCATACGATTTAAATGGGGAAGTTCCCCCTTTGATCAAGTTAATCAGTGCTGAGCCAGAATATGGTGAGTTTAGTACTGTCATAACTAAAAATGAAGAGGCGAAGTCTTCAGTTCTTAATGTCCGCTGGAAAGATATCCCTCCCAGTTATAATGGCAAAACACATCATTTTAAATTTGAGGCCTGTAGCTTAAGCTCAAAAAGGACTTATAATAACTGTAGTCAGAAAAGTGTTAAAGTTAAGATTAAAGTAAAGCAAAGAAGTGCTCCAATTATTAATCGTGATGAATGGAAAGTGGGCAATATTGAATATCTTAATTATGATGAGAGACGAGTTTATAGGATAGGAGTCGTCGATGGAGATTTCTTTGGAGAAAAAGTTCGTAATGTGGTGGTAAAGCCTAAAGAGATGAGAAAGTTTGTAACTTGGAGTCTTGGAAAACTTTATGTCCAGTTTGATCAACCAGGTATTCATCAATTTTCTTTAGTCGCGACCTCTGAGTATAATATGTCTAGTGCTGAAAGCTTTGTCGTGGAGGTTTTTGAGCCAACTCGTAGTCGTACAGTATACTTCACTGATTCAACACGAGATGCAGAGGTGAAGTTTTTCAAACAAGTTATGGAAAATGTTGAGCTTATGAATCCTGTGCTTCAGCCACTAAATAAAAGAAATCTTGCTGGAAGAGAAAATTTAGTTTTAGGAACGGGTATTCTGCTTGATCCACAAATGAAAGATAATATTGAATTGGCCATGGGGCGAATTGAAAATGTCGTTGTTGCTTCTCCTTTGATTGAAAATATGCCGACGAGTTTCTTGGATGAATTACAAAGAGATTTTCACATCTCAATTTTAGGGCGATACTCAGAACTGCCTGATACAAAACCTTTAAAAGAAATGAGTTTTATAGCAAGAGAAGATTTTGAACAAGCTAAAGATTCTGTTGGTTTAAAGCAAATGACGACTCCTGAATCTGGTGACCCTCTTATTTTTTCTGTGGGTGTTGATAGGGTAAATTGCGAAGATGTCTTAGACTTAACGGATGCTAAACAAGAAGATAGATTAAAAATAGGGATCATTTGTAATCGTCCTCAAGCTGGACGCTATGCTATCTTGGGAACTGAGTTTGCTGATTTACTGACCAGTAAACGAGATGAAAAAATAGCACCACAATGGCTAAGGCGAATGCTGGAAACAAAATTAAGTAATAAAGAGGAAGAAAAATGAAAATAAATAAACTTGCATTGTTTTTTGGTGTTACACTTTGTCAGCCTCTTATGGGGGCAACGAGTCTCGATAAGAAACTTGAGTCATTAAATATACCGTCAGATAAAGTCACACCTCTTATTAGTGAAGAAAGTCTTTACAGTGTTAACAAAAGATATTCAAGTTTGAATAAAAGAGTTGAGCTTTCTTTTTCTGGAGCAAATAACTTTACAGCAGATAGCCATTTAGAAACTAAGCAAATTTCTGGAGCTTTAAGATGGCATTATAATGCTAATTGGTCATTTGGCTTGCGTTATTCAGAATATCAAAATGAATTGAGTGGAGCTGGAGAAAAGCTTTTTGATGAAGAAAAAATCTTACCGGATACAGATTATGCTATTAAATCCACTGAAGGTTTTGTTAATTTTAATACTGTGTATGGCAAAATTCGTTTAACTCAAAGTACTATTGTGTATTTTGATCATTTTGTTGCCTTGGGCTATGGAAATGTCTCCTTAGGCAATGGAGAAGCTCAAATGTATACCGCTGATACAGGATTCTCATTTTGGCTAGGGAAAAAAATGAGTTTAAGAACTGGCCTGAAAAATGAGTTCTATCAGCAACAAAAAATTAATGGTCCGGAAAATGTTCATAATGCCATGGGGTATCTAGAGTTTGGTTACTTATTTGGAGGCACTAAAATATGATTAAAAACCTAAGCTCCTTTCTTCTGTGTAGCTTTGTACTGACATGTGCCAGTGCCCAAGAGACAGGTGTTGATTTATTATTAAAAGGCCAAACTCAAGAAGACCAGAAAGTAAAACTTGTAAAAACAGTGAAAAAACTTGAGCTTGATGATACTTTTTTGGTTCAGGCGTATGGGAGCATGCGCTCTATAAGAAATTATCCAGCGAAGTTTGATAAAGTGTTTGAGAGTTTTTTTGACAAAAAATATTCTCAAACGCTAGTTTATTTAAATCGTTTTACATCGAAAAACTCGAGATTAAAGTCTTTGTTGGCTGCTTTAAAACTTTATAGTTATTATAAGCTGGATTTAAAACAAAGTTTTGTTCATTTGTGGATTGAGCAAAGTGCACAAAACAATTTTTTAAACTCTGAGCTGGGTGTTGCTTTAGATCAAATTGTTGGACCAAAGGCTTCACAATGGTTAATTGATGGTGGAGTCTATTTAGATAAGAATTATCGAAGTTTGTTAAATCTTTTTGCTCACCATGAATCTGTCTTTAATAGTTCTTTACAAGCCTATGCCCATTTAAGAAGTGGTCAAGAAGCCCTAAAATGGGTTGGAAAACTTGCTGAAGGTGATGAGCTTCGGTATTTACTTGGACAGACATTATTAGTGAGTTATGCTAGCAAAAATGAATTGGCCAAGGCAGGAAAAGTTGTTAAAGAAGTTATCGAGCCTTATTTACAAGGTAAAGATGACTTAGAAAAAATCACTGATTATTATTTAACTTTGGCAAGACTGCTCTATCAAGCTGGAGCTTATAGTGCCTCAGAACGTTATTATTATTTAATCCCAGATGAATCAAGAAATTTTCTTCAGGCACGGGTTGAAGCTTTATGGATTTCGATGAGGAAAAATGACTATGAAACACTTTTGGGCGAATTGAAGTCATTGGAGCTGGAAGCATTTAAACATCATTATCACCCCGATTTTTACTTAGTCAGTGCGATGGCCAACTTGCAGTTATGTCAATTTTCTAAAGTCCAAACAGTCTTTAATCATTTTATTGAAGCGAGTAAGGTTGAGTCATCAAAAATTTCCCAAGCTATGAACTCGGATAAATTGACATTAAAAGAAGAAGATTTTTTTACTCGCTTGTGGAGAAACTCTTTAAAGGCAAGAAAGAGTGAATTAGAAAAACTCTCACAACTTAAATTAAAAAATGAAAGTAATATTATCCAAGCAAGTTTGAAGTCAGTTGAAAAACAGTTAATTTTTGAAAAGAAACGTCAATGGGGGAACTCAGAAAAGTTGATTACATCAACTTTAAGAAAAATGCGTTTTGTAAAAGTTGAATTTTTATCACGGATGCGAAGGCTTAAAAAGATGTTGGCCAAATCAGATCAGAAAATAAAGAAGGTTGATACCGTCGCTAGGGTATCTTCTTCTATTGAAAAAACAGATTCATTATTCTTTCCACAAGATGGAATTTTGTTTGGAGATGAGGTTTTTCACTTAAGCTCACTTCAAAAAAGCTTATGTATAGAAGGAAAAGAGAAATGAAAAAAATTTTAGCTATATTCTTTTGTTGTCAATTTTTATTTTCTTGTAATAAAGCTGATGACTATGTCTATTATGATAATCCACCTAGACAAGAAAGAACTGATATTACTCGAAGTATTCGAAATATTTTTCAAGATGCCAAAATTGATATTGTTTTCATAATTGATAACTCTGGTTCCATGCACGATATACAGCAAAATATTGTGAATAATGCAGCTTTATTTATGCAAAACTTTATTAAGAATAATTTTATGAAGTGGAGAATGGGTGTTATTTCTACAGATAAGTCTGAAAGTCCTTATTTAGGCTTTAATTTCCCTTTTGATAATAATACCGCAAACCCCGTAAGTATTTTCCAATCAGCAGTTTCGAGTTTGGGAACAAATGGCTCTCCATCTGAGCATGTTTTCTATAATCTTTTGCGAACGATGCAAGATCCTATTTTAAAAAGTTTCTATCGCCCTAGTGCTCATTTAGCGGTTATAATGGTTACAGACGAGGAGGAGCAAAGTCTTAAAGATTTTGGGGCGCAATATGAAGCGATGACATTTTTGAACGCAGTTAGCTCATTTAAAGATAGTGGAAAAATTTTACGTTTTTATGGGGCGTTTAATTTTCCAGACTTAACGGACTGTTCAGCTTTTGGGAATGAATATTATGCCGGTTCACCTTTTGAAAAAGTGATTAATCATACAAGTGGAATTCATATGTCAGCCTGTACAGCGGACTTTGGAAAAAGACTGGCTGAGATTGGTAAGGATATTATTTCTATTATTGATTCACCTAGTATTAATTTAAATACGAGGCCAAAGGTTGAAACGATTGAAGTTTATTACGATGATATTCTTCTTCCTGGTGGTAAAGAAGAAAATGGTGGAATTTGGTATTATGATGAATATTTTAATACTATTAATTTTTATAACCTGGATTTTGCACCTGATTTTCAAGACTCTAAGATTCGAATCGCTTATGATATTAAGGATGGTGTAGATCGTGAATAGGTTTTGTTATAGATCATTAGTTTTATTCTTTTGTTTTTTTTCATTACAAGCTTATAGTTTATCTCCAGGGGAGAAAGCAGCAAACTTTGAGCTAAAAGATCAAAATGATAAAATTTTTAAGCTGAATCAACTGGCAGGGAAATTTATTATTTTAGAGTGGTTCAATGAGGGCTGTCCGTTTGTGCAAAAACATTATGAATCGGGAAATATGCAGACTTTGCAAAAAATGTATAAAGACAATGATCTAGTCCGTTGGGTTACTATTATTTCTTCGGCCCCTGGTAAACAAGGCCATCTTGAAAGTACAGCACAGTTAAAAAAAATGGTTGAAAGAGTTGGGGTGCAGGCAGATTATATTTTAAGAGACCCAAAAGGGAAGGTCGGAAGAATGTATGGGGCCAAAACAACGCCGCATATGTTTATTATTGATGATAAAATGATGATAAGATATAATGGGGCCATAGACTCTATTGCATCTGCAAATCCTGATGATATTAAAAAGGCTAAAAATTATATTACTTCAGCAATGAGCAAGGTTTTACTTAAGCAGGAAGTTATTACAAAAAAAACACGTCCTTATGGCTGTTCAGTAAAATACTAGATTTTTTACTTTTTCAATCTGCTAAGTTCGTTTAAATCAGTCTTTATGAAGTTTCTTTTTGAGCTCTTTTAATGATTTCACTCTTTCTTGAGCATTTTCATATCTTCTTTTTTCAGTTTCTGTTTGAGGAATTAAGCGTGGTACTCTTACCGGTTTGCCATTTTTATCTAATGCTACAAAAGTAAGATAAGCCTTGGTTGTAAGCCTACTCTCATTTTTGTAGGGGTTTTCACTTTCAACTCTCACTCCAATAATCATCGAGGTATTTCCAACATAATTCATTGAGGCTTTAATCACCACATGACTTCCAATTTCTATTGGGGATCTAAATTCAATATCATCAATATGGACAGTGACAACGGGATGGTTGCAGTGCCTACTTGCACACATGGCCGCGGCGATATCAATCCAGCTCATAACCTTGCCTCCAAAGACAGTTCCATGGGCATTCGTATCTCCAGGCATCACTATCTCGCGCATAATAACTTCACTTTCACTTGGATACTTCTCACTTGCGATTTTCATTTTTTTCCTTATTCCTTACAGTAAATATGATGATCCCATCTGAAGCCTGATTGAAAGGCATTAAAGCCATTTTCATCACCAGAGCCTGACTCTGAATCAGTAATATGATCGACAATTGAAAACAAAGTGATACCTCGAGATCCACTAGGAGCAACAGGTTGGGCCTGATAGTTTCCAAAAGCAGAACCTCTTCTTATTTCACCCGTTTCACAGAAACGTTCTCCTAGGCTAACTAATTTGTTTAAAACATCATTACTTAGTTTAGGTTCACCAGTTTTAATATCAAAATCAGACTCACTAAGTGGAGTGTTTAGTGATGAGCTTAAACCTTCTCCCGAAACAAATTTATTAAAATAAACATTAAGATTTGTTCCCGTTGGCAGTTTACATATTTTTTTTGTATTATCAGCTTCATCCTCAACGGCCACACCACTACAGCATAATGAATCATTAGAGTTTATGTCTATGACTGTCCCTAGTTCCAAACAACATTTGAATTGATTATCTGAAAAAATAGGTGAGTGTTCGATGAGTTCTTGGGTTGCCACTAAGTTTTGATTAAGGGCATTCGCATTGTGAGGGGCCGGTGCTGTATCATTATTCCATGGTGTATCTAAAGAGCTATCATAAAAAGTCCTGTCATGATTAAGAAAGTCCATAACAGTTAGCAGCTTTTGTCCAAAAGCCTCTTCTTTAAAAATTCCTGGAACCATTTTTTGATAAATATCATTACAATAAAGAGGTTCGTAAACCATTTGCGGGATACCTAGGTATTCAAGCTTTGCTAATTTCTTGAGGTAATAAAGTGCATTACCTGGACTAGAAGATCTTCTATGATCTAAAAAGTTGATGTCGTTGACTGTTGTCGCTGAGGCTTTCTTTTGTTCCCATTCTAATGTTCCAACAGCAGTAAAATTTATTCTTAATTCGGAGTCTATATTGTCATAATTAGTCGCATCGTTTTTATCCGTATTGGAAAAGGCAACACGTAGAACTCGGGTAATGGGATCGAGTATATAGCAACAGTTTCGTTCACCTGGGCCTGAGTCCGGACAAACTCCTGGGTCCCAGTCTGCATCTTGTGAGTCTAATCCGCCAGTGGGGTCTGCACCTAAAGTTGCAGGTGAACACAAAATTTCTCCTTGAGGATTTGTCGTTGCTCCTGGTGTAGGGTTGGGATCAGTAAGCCTGATTTGAAGTTCCACTTCGTTATCATAAGTCACAAAAGAAGGAAGAAGTGTGATGAGGTTCTTACGAGTAATATTGTTCGGATCTGGATCATCACTCCATTGAAGAACATAACCTCTATCATTGAGAGAACTTCCATCGTAAGGAATAAATCTACCAAATGTGAAGAGATAGTTTTCCCATAAATTTTCCATTGTTGAAAGACTAGAACTTAGATACATGACGCCACTTCCACCTGTGTCCGTATTAAGAGTTGGTTTTCTAATTGAAAAATTTTCTATGGTTCCTAGGCTTCTTTGAACACAGCCCCCTTGCTCTAAACTTCCATCAAAGCAAAAATCGGCCTTACCTTGGTCTAAAGTTGTTTGAGACATATTGTACGCAGAGGCATTTTCAGTTAAGTATAGACCATTTCGATAGTTTAAACATTTAAAGTTTGAAGGGTCGATATTTAAACGGTTTCTTCTCCAGTTATTTGTACCATCGTCAAAGGCCCTTACCCAACTCCCTCCACAACATGTTTTTGCTGCAGCTGTATGAATTGTTTTCCATTGATTTGGATTGGTAATATTAACTGAATTATCTAAAACTTTATTATTATCCATATCATCAGTATTAGCAGAAGGTCTAATAATATTCGATTCTTTTGTAAAGCTGTCGATTGATGAATCAACTACTGAGTAACGTGAATACCTTTGTTTTGAGGTAGGGTTGAGCGCGCCATAGAGTGATGTATTAATTCCTTGAGACTCTAGAGCTGCCTGAGAATCTTCAGTGTACATTGTTAAAGTCTCACCAACAGGGCGACAACATCTATTATTATGAATATTATAGGTGGCAAAATTAGGATCTGTGACATTAGGTTCGCTGGTTGCTTGACCGCAAATGAGGTATTCTTCATAATATTTTTTTTCAGCTGCATTGCCAAAATAACTTTCAGAAACAAGATCAATCACACTCGCTTGAAGTTTATTTGGTGAACAATCTAAATCGGTATGACAAACTGAACCAGCTTTTCTTAGACATGAATTTCTGGCAATTGTTCTTGTGAGAAGAGAAGTCGCTTCGTTTAAAGGATCACCTTCAATTGTTTTAAAAGCAGAATAATTTTTTATTTGTACTCCTGTTGTATTAAAACTTAAAGGCGTATCATCTCGAAGAGCTTCCATCCCGCAGGCATTTTGAGCAAAACTATATCTTTCAATAACGGCCTGTTGTCCTTGAGGTATATTTATTTCAGGAACCAGAAAGTTATCATTTAAAAAGTCATCTTGAGTATAGATATGATTACCGTCTTCATCCAAAGCGGGACAAGAACTATATCTTAGATCAGTATAGAGGGTAGAGTTACATGCACCAATTTGAGATGTATAATCAGTCCTATATTTGTTATCAGCTCTTTTATGCTGATCAGAAGGTCTCCAATCTTTTGTAACGGTGCTTGTGTTATAACTTGGAAGGAGTTTTCCTGGACGACACAGACCAAACTTGCCTGTACCTGCTGGGTCGTTAAGGCTTAAGTTGGCATTGATTTGATTAGCAATTGTTGTATCTAATTTAGACAAATTGCCTGTAGAGAGATAATGTCTTGGCCTTCCCAAAATATTAGCATCTTGACCAAAAAAGTGGTTTTTACTAATGACTAATTCATCTAAAGGTTTCCCAAAACGAGCGATTTCAGTGTTAAATGCTTGAGCTGTATCAACTTGGGCACAGTAAAAATTAGGAGCACAGGTCAAGTTCTTTCTTAACTGTTCATCACTTATATTTTCATAATCGACTCGACAAGGAGCTCCGGCCCCTCTGTAAACACATCGTTTAGTTCCTGAGCTTGGGGGAAGTTCTCTTTGTTGTAAAAATTCCACCAGGCTTCCTTCTTTTGAGGTGTTGGCAATTTCTTGCGCATTTTTGACTTCAAATTTTGGCCATTTTGTTTTTTGTCCTGTGACATCTGCACAAACATATTCCCATCCCAACTTACTAATACAATGTGAGTCTGTTTCACATTGATGCCATTCCTGACATGAACCCGCTTCGTTTTGTTCAGAATCATTAATGGCCTTAGTCGGATCATAATCATACACAGCCGCACTCGAAGAAAAATCATATTCTTGAATACTGACGATATGGTTTGTAGGTGAAGCTAAGTCTGCAAAAGGGGCATTGATTGCTAAAAAAAGTTTATCTGTAGTTGATTTTACAATTCTGCCTTTACCTACAGCAAACCACGTTACTCCATCAAAGGAGCCAATAAGGGCACCTTTGTTAAAACCATACCAGTCGCGCTGGTAGCCATTGGCAAAAAGCGCAGCTTGTGTTTTTAGTCTATTAAGTCTTTGTTGTTGAACATCGTTATTTTCATTATGCCCATAGGGGATCATTGTAGGAGGAATAAAACATGCTCTAGAAAATATTGTATCTTCATAATTTCCTAGCGTCAGATTTGTTGCATAAGTATCTCGTTTTGTTGTGAATCCTACAGGTTGTATACCAACACCGTATTGGGAAGCTGGAAAGGCACTAAAATTATTAAACCATGAGTCTTTTGCACAAGTAGGACAAGCTTGGTAATAACCGCTGCGTGTACTAATAAGATATTGTTTGTCGTATTCAATATCTATTTGATAGGCAGGTCTGGCCTGATCTAAATTAAGCGTCATTTGCCCAAGGATAGAGTTCATATTAAAGACGCCATTTCTTGGAAAAATATAAGCATTATCAAGATATTTAAATTCCTCACCTTCTTGAATACCACTAGCTCCGGTGGGAAGGGGTTGTGTCGGATCAATTTCAAAATTATTTTTATCAAAAAAACGATGTGGTGCTGAACGTGAATTAATATTTACCTCTAAGTCCTGAAAGGGTAAAGGCGTTTGTTCAACTTCAGGTGTCACACATTGAATAGAGGTTATCACTCCTGTCGAATTTCCATTTGAATCTGTTTGATACAGAGGTGAGTAATTATAGGCAGGACAATTAGAAATCATGCTAGTCAGATCAGATGTCTCTGAACAGCCACAGTTTTCATAAAGTCTTTTCATCACAGATTTGTAGTAGAGTTTTTGAGCTGAATTTGTGATATCACACTTTGTGTAGCTTGCAGAACCATTAATCGGATTTTTGTGAAAAGGATCTGATAAAGAGTTTTGTTCTAGCTCTTTGACACATTCGTAATCGGCTACGAGTTGTGTAAGCCTTTGTTCAGCGTCACTGACGGGGTCTTCAGGCTCGTTTGGTGAAGAGTTATCATTGTCTGAGGGAGGGGTTTCTAAACAAGCGTAATAAAATTGAGGATACTTCTTATACCATGTAGCATTTGTTAATTTTTCTTGTTCAGCAATGGCAAAACCACTCGGGTCAGCATTAATACCACTGATTTTTAAAGCTTTTTCATTGATGCATTGACCATTTACACAACAATCATAACCTTGGGCCTGACATGCGCTGTTGGTGCATGAACTATTTCCACTGTCGGAGTTTGAGTTCGTATCAATTCTAAAAACTAAATCTGAGTAATTGAGCGATGAAGGATTAACTCTTTTTAAATAATCATCACTGGTAGTATTTGTGGCATTTGTGTCAACTTGATAGAGGATAACTTCTTGGGCTGTTAGAATGTTTAAACAATTTGTACAAACATCTTGCGTTTTATAGACTAAGTTTGTATCAGCTGCATTAACAATCCCATCAAAGTTAGAATCTCCTGCTTGGATCATTATTTTTTGACCATTTATGACTTCTTGAGAGTCTTTGTTGCAAAAATTATTTCCAAGGTCAGTGGATAAGTTGATAATAAAAAACCTTGCAGTCTGTCCTATACTAAAGTTATTTGAATAAGTAGGAGTCGCTTTGACTCTAAGTCTATTTGGTTTTGTATTACTTGTTTGAGGAAAACGAATTTCAAGGCAATACTGACTTGTAAAATAATTTGTATTCACTAAATAATTATGAACTTTATCTCCTATAAGATAAACAGTCTTAGTATTATCGACGTCGAGAGTAAGCGCCTTGTTGGTGATTCCTGAATTTAACCAAGCAGTATCTATACCGAACAAAGAGGAATCAGAATCTTGATCATTTCCTGTATCATTACTTACAGAACCATCGAGTTCGTTACCTGTACGTATTTGCTGTTCAGGTAAACATGATGCGAGTAAGAGAATAATAAATAAGTTTAAAAGATATTTCATTTCAACAATTTCCTCAAAAACTTTATCGGTCTTTAGGAACATGATTTTAAAGACTTACTTATATTGTAGGTGAAATAGGGTGGTATTTTCCTAGTGAGATTAAAAAATGCAAAGATTTATTCTAAATTGTTGTTTTTAAACGTGTTTTTTCCCGAGTCTTTTAGTGGCGTTTGTCTTGTAGGTATGTTTGCTAGCAAATTAATTTGGCAGTATTTAAAGTTATGAGTCAAATTGATAAACAGTCGTTCCCGCACCAAATTGTCCAGTGGTTGTCGATTGAATGGGAGCAAAATCAAAACTTATTCCATTTTGTTGAGCAAATAAATTTCCTTGGGAACTTGCAGGATATTGAAAGTTAGAAATATTGCCGGAGTCTGCATAACTATAGCCCCAATTTGCTGAATAATGATATTGGGAAAAGTCAGTGTTACTCATGTAGTTATTATACGAGTTAAGGCCATTCATATACCAATTGTCGTAATTTTCAATTGCTTCAAGTTGATAACGTGTATTTGTTTTTACCATATCTGTGTCCATCCACGCCATGGTCAATGGCATGACACTAGCCGCTAAAACTGGTGCAGAGGCACGAAAGGCATCTCCAAAGGTATACTCATCTTCGACATAGCTTTGATCTAAAATAACTTCATTTTGTCTATTGAGTTTTTCTGCTTCCCAAGCTTGCGCCCAGCTTTCTAGGTCTTCGTAGTAACGGCAAACATTGGCAGAAGAGGCATTTCCTTCTTTACAGTCATTTAATAATTTTTCTTTATAGCGTTTTAAATCTTCTTCACTGACATCATTTTTAGCAAAAAGTTTAAGATTGTTGGTATTTAAGGCCAAGGAAATTCTTCTTCCATTAGTTGCCAGTTCAATGGCTTCATAATTTCGTGAAAGCTCTGCATTTTGTATCCCACAATTGGAACGCGCTCCTGGGTAATTGATATAATCTCCTTGTTTTCGACAGGCCATAGAGTTTAGAGCATTAATCGCTAGACCTTTTTCAAAGTTTAGCTTTTTAAATTTTTTGCCATGATTAATATACGCCAATGCTTTTTGTGCATCTGCAAGCTCTCTTCTTAGCTTAGAAAGTTCAGTAAAGTCATCTGTTCTTAGCTTGGTTAGGCATTCCTTTTTAGCAATTAAACTTTTATCTGAGTTGATACATGCAGTGGCTTGTTCCAGCGTACTTTGAGTTTGTTTGTATTGGTTGAGGGCCTTTAGTTTTTGGTATTTTTCATCTAAGTTTAGATTTTGAAAGTTTTGGCAGTTTTCAAGTCTTTCATTATTTTCAGCGCCACAAAGTTTTGCCAAACATTCCAAATTATAATTATTCTGACAAAGTGAACCTACCGTTTGTCCATTTAGAGTTTCATTACTTAACGTTTCTAAAAGTGAACGAGCATCCTTTTGGGTTAAGAACTCTTGCTTTTCAATTTCATTTGATAAACGCAGTTGTGTGCGAATAAAATTGTCTCGATTTGCTCCTTGAAGAATAAGATCAGGAAGATTGAGTTGGGTGAGAACTTTATCAAAGTGCTCTCGAATATATTGCGAAACTTCAGGGTTTTGAGTGGCTCCATTGGCATTATCGAGATTATAGTTTACTGATATATCTTCCACTTCTTGGGCCAGAGCTAGAATTTCACTTTTTACGCTAGCAGTATTTCTTCCTGCTTGATTTTGCTGTTTCCAACTTTTGAGTTTATTAATCAGTAAGTTTAGTTTTTTAAAGTGAGGGTGCTCTTTAAACTGTGCGGGGGAGAGATTATTTGTTTCTCCAATATCAATAGTGAGTCTATCTCTGTAACTTTGATAACGGGGAAGTCGTTCTCGGTCACTATTTGTTATTTGTTGGTCAGAATTTAAAAAACCGGCCAGGGTTTGCATTGTTTCGTTATATTGTTGATTGTTTTGAGCATTGAGTTTTTTAATTTTTTGACAGAAACTGAGTTCTTTGAATTGTTCTGTACTACATTTTCCATTTGAGCCTATGATATGCAAAGAAACATCAGCTTGTGTTGTTCCTTGATAATCACTAAATAAAGAAGTGTTTTGATGAAATTCTAAGGCATCGTAAATTAAATCTGCTTTTGTAAGGTTCGTATTCATCTCATCAAAATAATCTAATGCTTGTTGCATTTGTTTACCATTAAAGTTGTTAAGAGCATTGTGATTGGATTCAATCGCCATTCCAATACTGGCAAGTCCCTCGGCAATAACAACTTTGGCCAAAGTTTCATTATATTGTTGTTCCAGCTGTAATTTTGTCTTACATGAATTGGGATCACCTTGGCGGCAGCAAATTTCTGCTTTACTTGGATCTGTACATTGATCAAGAGATGAGCTTAATATTTCATTTTCTAAACTAAGCAGGTCTTGTCGGATTCCATCACATGATTGGGCCCAGGCTATGGCCGAAGAAAAGCTAAATAATGTGATTAATAAAACTAATTTCATCACTTATTTATCGGAAATAAATAGGAATTTCTTAAGCAGATATGATTACGAAATTTCAGCTAGATAGCTAGCCATGTCCAGAGCTCATAAAGACTTCATCGTAATTAATTTGCTTTCTAGCGTCTTCTAAGGCGGTATAATAATCTTGTGCAAACTTCATTGACTCTTCAAGATTTTGGCACGTAAACATATTATTTCTAAATTTTGCAGCATTGGGAAAGCCTGCTGCAAACCAGACGATAAGTTTTCTAAGTTGAACTAATCGTGTTCTTTCTTGCTCATAGGTGTCACAGGTATATTGATAGAGTCTTTCTATAATCTCCCAATAATCAGCACCCTTAAATAAGGAATTTGCTTGCTTGGTAGAGTCAGTATGAAAAGACTCTAAAAAAATAAAAGGATTTCTTAAGCATCCTCTGGCAATCATTAAAGCTTTACAGTTTGTCTGGTTTAGACGGGCCTTAACTTGATGTGGTTGGTGAAGATCACCATTGCCGATAATAGGAAGAGTTGATTTTTCAGCTAAGGTTTCTATATAATCCCAGTTAGCCTTTCCCGTATACTGTTGTGCTCTTGTGCGTCCATGAATAGCTACCCATGCAACGCCTTCATTTAAGGCAATATGTTCAATTTTATCTGCATTAATATCATCATGATCCCAACCAGTTCGAATTTTAATTGTTAAAGGAACATCAATTGCTTTTTTGACTTCTCTAAAAAAAGGAGCAAGTTCTTCAATATTTTTTAGTAAGGCAGATCCGCCACCTTTGGTTACGACTTTGCGAACTGGGCAGCCCATATTGATGTCAATAAACTTAGGATTAGAGCGCAATGCGACCTGGGCTGCTTTGGCCATGGCGGTGGCATCTTCACCAAAAAGTTGAATTCCAACGTTTTTCTCTCTTGGATCAATCTTTAACATCTCCAATGTTCTTTTGTTTTCATAATTAATACCATGGCAAGAGATCAGCTCACTTACGGTGATTCCAGCACCTAGTTGCTCCATTAATAAGCGAAAAGGGGGGGTGCATATACCGGCCATTGGTGCAAGTAATAGGGGAGAGTTTGATGTAAGCTCACCGAGATTGGTAGACTTTATCTGAGCTTTACACAGATCGATCTTTTTTTGTAATTGTGCTGAAAATGCTTTATTATGCATGGCAATTGAATTACAACTTTAATGCTAAATCGTAAATATAAAAGGTCCAAATTGGGAAAAATCACACATATTGTTTTTGATCATGATGGTACGTTAGTTGATACGAGTGGCTTAAAGCGTTACGCCTATACTGGTATTAAAGAACTCTTGCAGTTTTTGAAAGAGCAGAATATTGAAATGTCGGTCTGGACAGCTCGCTCAAGAGAGTCGACAAAAAGTATTTTAGAGGATTTAAAGCTATTATCCTATTTTAGTGGTATCTGTGGTGGGAGCGATGCAGCTAGTAAACCTTCAGCAGAGGGAATTGAGCAATTGGTTTTTGGTGAAAATCCAAAAAATGTGATTGTCATTGGAGACTCTCTAGGGGATATTATTGGCGCAAAAAAATTTGGAGCAACAGCTTTAGCTGCCATGTGGGGACATCAACAAGCTTCAGCTGCAAAAGCCTATGCAGAGCATGGGGCCGATGAGAGTTTTTTAAGTGTTGATGAATGTAAAAACTATATTGCAAAAAGATTATAATTAAGAGGTGAGTCATGTTTGATAATTTAAGTGAAAAATTCTCAGATGCATTTAAAAATATTTCAGGTAAGGGAAAAATCTCTGAATCTAATATTGAGGAAACGTTAAAGCAGGTGAGAACAGCGCTCCTAGAAGCTGATGTGAACTTTAAAGTTGTTAAAGAATTTGTAGGGAAAGTTAAAGAACAAGCTTTAGGGGAGAAAGTTTTAAAAGGAGTTAATCCTGGAGAGCAGTTTGTAAAAATCATGCATGATGAACTTACTTCTTTAATGGGAGACGAACATCAAGAGCTTAAGTTAGAAAGACCTTTGAATCCTATTTTGATTGTTGGTCTCAATGGAGCTGGGAAAACGACTTTTAGTGGTAAATTAGCTCTTTTCTTAAAAAATAAACAAAAAAAAGAAGTCTTCTTAATTCCTGCAGATAACTTTAGACCAGCTGCAAAGGATCAACTCATTAAGCATGCTAAAAATATGCAAATAGACTATTTTGACTCTGATCTTTCTATGCTTCCTAAGGATATTGTAAAAGCGGGAATGGAAGAAGCAAAAAAACTTGGTAAATCAGTTGTGATTGTTGATACAGCAGGGCGTTTACAAGTAGACGAAGAGCTTATGGGTCAACTTGTTGATGTTAAAAATGAGCTTAAAGATCCTGAAGTTTTACTTGTTGCAGATGCTATGACTGGTCAAGAAGCAGTTAATGTCGCCAAGGTTTTTCACGAAAAAGTAGGCTTAACGGGTGCTGTTCTTTCCAAGATGGACTCAGATGCTAGAGGTGGGGCAGCCTTATCTATAAAATATGTGACAAATGTTCCAATTAGATTCATTTCTGTCGGTGAGAAAATGAAAGAGCTAGAGCCTTTTCATCCTGATCGTTTGGCAAAAAGAATTTTAGATATGGGGGATGTTGTTTCTTTGGTCGAAAAGGCTCAAGAAACTATTGATGAAAAAGAAGCTGAGCGCATGATGAAGCGTTTAGAAAAACAACAATTTACCATTACGGACTTTATCAAACAAATGGATCAGATTAATAAACTCGGCTCAATGGGAAGCATTATGAAAATGATTCCTGGAATGGGTGGAATGATGAGACAAATTGGAGATCTCTCTCCTGCCGAAAATGAGATGAAAAAAATGCGTGTTATGATTGATTCGATGACACAAAAAGAGAGAGATAATCATAAGCTACTTAATGAGTCTCGAATTCAACGAATTGCTAAGGGATCGGGAACGACAGATAAAGAGGTGAAAGATTTTATTAAAAAATTTGAACAAATGCAGTCGATGATGATCAATATGATGGGAATGATGAAAGGTGGGGCGATGCCAAATATTCCTGGAATGCCAGCAATGCCAGGTTTTCGCCAAGCAGCTGGTAGTGGGAAAAAGAAAAAGTCTGGAAAAAAGAAAGGTCCATTTGGAAGTAAATTTTTCTAAGGAGTAACTTTAGAGAAATAAATTGACTTTAATGATGTAATGAATTAAAAATACAGTCTTTTTAGACATTGAGTTTTTATAGGAGATATATAAATGGTTAAAATTAGATTACAACGTGGTGGGAGAACTCATAGACCTGTTTACACAATTGTTGCAGCTAATTCTAGAGCAGCAAGAAATGGTAAGTTCTTGGAAAAACTTGGTCAATATGACCCAAACTCTAAAGAAGTTCTTAAGGATGTTAAAGTAGAAGCTGTTCAAGCATGGATTGGTAAAGGTGCTCAGTTAAGCGATACAGTTAAGTCACTCTTTAGAAAACATGGCGTAAAACTTTAATATTTTAGAAAAATAATTTTTGAAATAGTATATAACCGGTGTACAATTATTTCATAAGTTTTAATATTAATAATTTACCAAGTAGGTGTTATGAGTGAACTTAGGGATTTAATTGAGTATGTAGGTAAGTCATTGGTGGACATGCCTGAAAAAGTTGAAGTTAGAGAGATCGAAGGCGAGCAAACTATAGTTATTGAATTAGTTGTTGATGAAAGTGATCGTGGTAAGGTCATTGGAAAACAAGGGCGAACGGCTAAAGCATTAAGAACTATTCTAAATGCAGCCTCAACTAAACTTAAAAGAAGATCTGTTTTAGAAATTATTGAATAAGTAAAAATTATTTTAATGAATGATTATAAAGGCCAATATTACTTAGGTAGTATTGGCTTTTTTTTATATTAAGATTATGAGTGAAGAAAAATTAATCGAATTAGGAATAGCTTCAAGACCCCATGGAATTAAAGGTGGAGTTCAGTTTAAGTTATATAATACCCATGATAGTGTTTTGACTCAGGGTTCAGTTTTATGGCTTTATCCTTTAAATGAAAAAAGTAGTCTTCCAAAAGAAGGTTTGCAAAAAGAAATTGAGCGCATTCATTTTGGAAATAAGGTGATTTGTTATTTAAAAAACCTTAAAGATCGTAATGAACTTGAAACGATTCTTCCTTTTAAAATCTATTATCCGAGACACCTGTTTCCTAAGCTACCCGAAAATGAATGGTATCTTGAGGATTTAAAAGGTTTAGATGTTTACGATCAGGATGGGTATAAAGTTGGTTTGGTTAAAGGTTATTTTGATAATGGGGCTCAAATTGTTCTTAAAGTAAAATTGGCATCAGAGGTTATTGAATTACCTTTCGTCGATGCCTTTTTCCCAAAAGTAGACCTTGAAAAAAAGAAAATTACAATGATTATGCCGGAGTTTGATTCGTGAGAAAAAAAATCTGGGTGCTCACTATGTTTGATTCCTATTTTGATTCATTTCTTGAGTATGGTGTTCTCGCTAGTGTCTTTAAAGGAGAACGAGGAGGAGATATTAAGTTTTCTTTTCATTCAGTGTCCATCCCTCAGTATTGTAAAAAAGGTTTTAAGGGGGTAGACGATTCTCCTTTTGGGGGAGGCGTAGGAATGATTATGCGAGCTGATGTCTTAAAGAGTGCTTTGTTAGAGGGAGTGGTTGCAGCTGGAGCTTATGACCCCCAAAAAATCAAAGAGCAACTTCATATTGTCTGTCCTGCTCCAAGGGGAGAAGTATGGAGTCATGAGAAGGCCAAAGAGTTTGCTACAAATTATTTAAGTTCCAAATCAGATAAAGATATTGTTTTTATTTGTGGTCGTTATGAAGGAATTGATGAGCGGTTTTTAGAGCATTATGTAGATCAATATATTTCTTTAGGTGATTATATTTTAACGGGAGGAGAACTTGCAGTTATGACCATTATTGATTCGGCCATGCGTTTATCTCCTGGTGTTCTTGGTAATAAACTTTCTGCGCTAGAAGAATCTTTTGCAGATTCAAAACTTGAGCATGCTCTTTACACGAGACCTCGAGATTTTGAGGGAAGCGTTGTGCCTGAAGAACTTAGTTCGGGTGACCATAAAAGAATTGAAAGTTTTAAACAAGAATCTTCCTTGAAAATAACAAAAAAATTTAGGCCTGATTTATTGAAAAAATAAGTTGTTATTTTTTTGTTTATGAACTGTCTAAAAGTTAGTCAATTTTTCGACCCCTTTGTAAGTAATTCATTATGACTCGTTTTTTATCTTAATAAAGGTAAGCTAGGACTAAGAGTATTATTTATGATTAAAAGGGTTCGTTATATGAAGAAAACATTATTCGCATTGGTTTTATTTTTTTTCGGAGGATTAAATTTATTAGCAGTTGCTGAGGAATATGATTCTTGGGTATATCGACCGATATCGCAATATGTTTCTCAAGAAGGATGGGAAGATATTCAGGAAGAATTGCGACAAAAGCGAATTCAAAGACAGCAACAAGAAAGAGTTTTTTCACAAGGTAAAATGATTACAATAGATACTCGCGATAAAGCGAGTTGTGAAAAAATTCAAAAAAAATTGGCGCAATACCAAGCACTAGAAAATAGCCGTGACGCTTTAAGAGATATTTGTGTTCCTAAAAAAGATAGTCCTTATGTCAGCGTGATGATGATGGATAAAGGGATCCGACATAAGATTTCTTTTGATAATTTAGATCCTAAACAAAAAGAAATTTTAAGACAAACTAGAAATTTTGTTGGCGTTGGGGTTGGCGCAGTCGGGCTTCTTTGGTTGTTACCTGAATCTGTGACTAAATGGGATAAAGAAAATATAAAGGAAGAAGGACTTACTCAAAAGTGGAAAGAAAATGTTACCGAAGGACCAGTTATGGATGAGGATGAGTGGGCCATCAATTATATCGGTCACCCTGTTTCAGGTGCAGCTTACTATGTCGTTGCTAGACACGCTGGGCTTACGAGATGGGAATCTTTTGGTTATAGTGTTTTTATGTCGACATTTGTTTGGGAATATGGTGTAGAAGCCTTTGCTGAAACACCTTCTATTCAAGACCTCTTTTCAACACCAATTATCGGAGCTGTTTTGGGTGAATACATGTATCAATTAGATCAAAAAATTGAACGCAATGATGGAAAGCTTTTTAATAGTCGCTATCTTGGTGGTTTTGTTTCGGCCATTATGAACCCTGCAGGAGGAGTTTTAAATGGAATCAATTCCTTATTTAACTCCAGAGTTATTAAGTCTGCTGATACATATATCTTTAGTCGACCCTTAAAATCTTTTTACGGGACTAATCTTCCTGCAGGTATGGAAAATAGAGCTAATGAAAGTGTTATTGGACTTGATTTTGAGTGGAAGTTTTAACTCATTATTCATCCCAGCCAAACATAATTGTTTCATCTTCTCCACCTGAATAAACTGTTGTATAAGGTTGATACCAGACTTGAAACTTCTCATCACCTTCGATGATTGTTCCTGCAGGGTAGTCAGTACCCATATAAGCTTTATAAGGTGTTTTTCCTGTGCCATTGCGACTCAAACTAAGTTGTGAAGTCGTACCATCAGGTTTGGTAAGAGTTAAATTTACTGGGCGATCAGAAGCAAAGGCGAGCCAGTTAGAAGTAGAGTTAAGCCCAAAACGTTTTTTAAGCATAGAAATAGGAACAAAGGGGGCTTGGCAATAACCATTGGAGTCAGCATTAGAGTTGGCGGTAATAGGGCCTTCACTTATAATTCTAAGTGATTCCGATCTATATAATGAACTCGTTCCTTGTGGGCTTAAAGAAAGTGTATTCGTGGCATTCATCGCTCCTGTGCTACTAACATTATTGGAGTGGTAAAGATTATAATTATTATTATTACTACCAGAAGTCACTTTTGCTGTTGAGCTAGGAAAACCTAAGATATCAGTTGAAATCGGGAGCAAGGGTTGAGGGTCATAAATATTTCCTCCAGCATTACCATAGATAAAAGCGACTATTAGGCCAGTTGAGGAAAGCTGATAATTTGCATAATTACTTAGTGTAAAAATATGTCCGGAATCAGCATCGACTGTTTGTGAGTCGACTAGAGTCGCACCAGTTGAGATACTAATTTCTGATTGGGTAAAAGCATAAACTTTAACCTTTAAGGGAGCCATTCGTGTGAGATTAAAATAAAATTCTTTTCCGACCCATGATTGGGTGGCCCAAGTTGCATTTCCTTGATTATTAGAACCAGATCCTGTGCCAAGTTTTCCGGCAACATAAAATGCTTTGGAGGCTTCGATGACAGAAAACTCACTCGAATCAAACTCAAACGTTTCTGCTTTATCCAAAGTTGTTAATAAACTTCCATCTAAATAAATCTCATTATTGTCATCGAAAGAAACAATTTTACTTTTTGGTGCCCCTGAAATATTTATCGCTTTATATCCGCCTTGGAAAAAATCTAAATTGGGTAGTGTTTCTATATTAAGTGTATTTCTATTCGCACAGGAAATACAAGCACACGATCCTTCCAACATGGTTAATA
>LULF01000066.1_pt1 | contig 35872 bp, 31 predicted proteins | sample 728221 | NCBI WGS metagenome assembly LULF01 (sample SAMN03860296, study PRJNA289734) | marine metagenome | biome: seawater column; feature: ocean; material: water; isolation source: Red Sea water column Station 169 - depth 500m | place: Saudi Arabia: Red Sea | collected 2011-10-15 | depth 500 m | reverse complement strand
GTGGAGCAGGTTGCTTGTCGGCGTACGGGGTTTCGAGGCTCGTCGCTGGCGCTCCTCGCACCTCAACCAGCGGTGGGGGCGGGGTCTCGAGACGGCGCTTGCGCGCCTCCTCGACCGGCGGTGCGTTGGGTCAGCCAGCGGTGGGTCAACCGGCGGCGTCGGCGAGGTGGAAGGCGGCGCGGACCAGCGCGAGATGGCTGAGCGCCTGGGGGAAGTTGCCGGCCATCCGGCCCTCTCCGGGGTCGTACTCCTCGGCTAGCAGGCCGACGTCGTTGACCAGGCCCACGAGCCGGTCGAAGAGCGCGTGCGCGTCGTCGAGACGGCCGGCGGCGGCGTAGGCCGAGACGAGCCAGAACGAGCAGGCCAGGAACGGGTGCTCGTCGCACTCGATGCCGTCGACGCCGGAGGAGGTGCGGTAGCGCAGGACGAGCCCGTCGCGGGTGAGGTCCTCCTCGATCGCGCGGATGGTGCCCAGCATCCGCGGGTCGTCGCCCTCGATGAACCCGAAGGCGACCAGCTGCAGCAGCGAGGCGTCGACCTCGGTGCCGCCGTAGTGCTGGACGAAGGTCCCACGCTCCTCGTCGTAGCCCCGCTCGAGCACCTCTGCACGCACCTGGTCCCGGACTTCGCGCCACCGCTCCACGTCGCCCTCGAGCCCGTGCTCCTCGACCCCGCGGACCGCCCGGTCCAGGGCGACCCAGACCATCGCCTTCGAGTGCGTGAACTGCTGCGGCTCTCCGCGGATCTCCCAGATGCCGTTGTCCGGCTGGTCCCAGTGCTCGAGCAGGTCGCCGACGAGCGCCCTCTGCAGGGCCCAGGCGAAACCGTCGGGGTCGACGTCGTGCTCCCGGGTCTCGGACAGGGCGTCCATGACCTCGCCGAGCACGTCGTGCTGCAGCTGGCTCACCGCGCCGTTGCCGACGCGCACCGGCAGCGAGCCCTCGTAGCCGGGGAGGTGGTCGAGCTCGATCTCGGGCAGGCGGCGGGCGCCGTCGACGCCGTACATGATCTGCAGGTCCTCGGGGTCGCCCGCGACGGCCCGCAGCAGCCAGTCGCGCCACAGCATCGCCTCGTCGGTGAAGCCGGCCTCGAGCAGGGCGCCGAGGGTGAGCGCGGCGTCGCGGAGCCAGCAGTAGCGATAGTCCCAGTTGCGGGAGCCGCCGAAGCTCTCGGGCAGCGAGGTCGTCGGCGCCGCGACGATGCCGCCGGTCTCCTCGTGCGTCATCAGGCGCAGGGTGAGCAGGGAGCGCTTGACCACGTCGAGGTGCGGCAGGTCGTCACGGCACGCGTCGACCCAGCCCTCGTCGGCCTCGACGGTCTTGTTGACCACGTCCTCGTGCGTGGCGAGGTCCTGTAGCGGTCGGTGGGAGGGGACCCAGATCATCGAGAAGCGCAGCTCGTGGCCCTCGACGACCTCGACCTCGCCCTCGTGCGTGTGGTCCACGGCGACCGGGAGGTGGGGACCGCGCAGCACCAGGGTGTCGGGGCCGGCGACCGCGGTGATGACGGGCTCGTCGCCGACCTTCCGGCGACGCACCCACGGCCGGATCTGGCCGTAGTCCATCCGCACCCGCCAGGTGTGCTTGAAGCGGACCCGCCCGGTGACCCCCCACAGGACCCGCACCACGTCGGCGCGCCCGGCGGTGTGCGGCATCAGGTCGGTGAGCGTGGCCTCGCCCTCGTCGGTGCGGAAGGTGGTCTCCAGGACCGCCGAGTCGCCGACGTAGCGCCTCTCGACGGTGTAGTCGCCGATCGGCTCGAACTGCCAGTGGCCGTGCTCCTCGGTGCCGAGCAGGGCGGCCAGGCAGGCGGGGGAGTCGAAGCGCGGCAGGCACAACCAGTCGATCGACCCGTTGGTGCCGACCAGTCCGGCGCCGCGGCGGTCCCCGATGAGGGCGTAGTCCTCGATGCGCAGCGCCATGCCCTCGAACGTACGTGTGCCAGTCTCACCCCCATGGTCGAAGACAGCACGGCGGCGGCTCGGGTGGTGCGACTCCTGCGCGATCGCGGGCAGACCCTCGCGACCGCCGAGTCGCTGACCGGCGGGCTGCTCTCGGGGGCGGTCACGTCCGTGCCCGGCTCCTCGGCGGCGTACGTCGGTGGGCTGGTGACCTACGCGACCGAGCTCAAGCAGCGGCTCCTCGACGTCCCGGCAGAGGTGATCGCCTCCGAGGGCGTGGTGTCGGCGGGGTGCGCGGTGGCCATGGCCCGCGGCGCAGCGAGCGGCACGGGTGCGGACTGGGCCCTGGCCACGACCGGGGTCGCGGGGCCGGACCTGCAGGAGGGCAAGCCCGCGGGCACCGTCTTCGTGGGCCTGGTCGGCCCTGGCGTCGAGACGTATCGACGGCTCGCGCTGGACGGTGATCGGCAGGACGTGCGTGCGGGGACGGTCGTCGCGGCGCTCGACATGCTGGGCGAGGTTCTGCTCTCAGCGAACACGCCGGGCTCCTGAGCGCCGCTGCACCGCCCGTCGGCGCCCGTCGGCGCCGATGGAGGCGGGAGGAACGTGCAAAGACTGCTCCCGGGCGGTCCTCGAGCGGGGGATGGCCACCCGGGAAGGTGTGGGCGTCCGGTAGCGTTGAGCCATGGTGCTGTTCCGACGTCTCCTGGGTGAGGTGCTCCGCGCCCACCGCGTGGACCGGGGCATGACGCTGCGCGAGGTCTCCGCCGAGGCGCGTGTCAGCCTCGGTTACATCTCCGAGATCGAGCGGGGGCAGAAGGAGGCATCCTCCGAGCTGCTCGCCTCGCTGTGCGGCGCGCTCGACGTGCCGCTGTCCTCCGTGCTGCGCTCGGTGTCCGACGCCGTGGCGCTCGAGGAGGCCGCGATGGCCCCCACGCCGATCCCGGTGCTGCCGGTCGACGCCCGCGTGGCCGCCTCGGTCGCCTCCGCCGCCTGACCGCCGTCCGCCCGGCCGCTCCGCCTGGGACCCTCCGTCCCGCGGTCGCTTCGTGGCCTGTTCGTGACGTAACCGCGTGCCCGCACGCGTCGTTGCGTCACCGTGCCCCCCACGCGTCCGCGCCTGCTGCCCCTGCTCCTGCTCATCGCCCTGTGCCTGGGCGTGGGGCTGCCCACCACGGCACTGTCAGCGTCGGCCGACGACGAGGGGCGTGAGACCGGGCGGCGCATCGGGGCGTTCACCGCTCTACGGGGCTTCGCGCTGCCGTCCGCCGACCGCGTCGACGGTGCGCCGGTGCGGGTGCGGCCGGTGCGCTACCGGGCCTTCGAGGTCGACGTCGCGGCCATGGCCGACCGACTGTCCGTCTCCTCACCCGGTGCCCGCGCGGTCCGGGTCGAGGTGCCCGGGCCGGACGGCGCCCCGCGCACGGTCGAGGTCGTCGAGGACCCCGTGCTGCAGGCCGGGCTCCAGGCCGCGCACCCCGAGATCCGCACCTACGCCGGCCACGTGCTCGGTGACCCGTCCTCCACGGTCCGCCTCAGCGTCACGCCGGTCGGCTTCCACGCCTCGGTGCGCGGGCCGGGCGGTGCCTGGTCGGTCGACCCGGCGCTGGCCGAGCGCGGCGCGACCACGCACGTGGTCTACGACCGGGCAGCGCTGGGCGACCACGACGACCTCGAGCGGGTCGCCGAGGGCCTGATCGAGTCGGCCACGACGGGGCGCGCGAGCGGGTTGCCCGCGGCCGCGCGGACCGCCCCGGGGGCGCTGGTCCAGCGTCGTACGTTCCGGTTGGCGCTGGTCACCGACCCGGCCTACGCCCGCTACTTCGGCACCGACGGCCGGCCCGCCGACCCCGAGATCGTGCTCGCCGAGAAGGCGGTGCTGATGAACCGGGTCAACCAGATCTACAACGACGACCTGGCCATCCACATGGTGCTGGTCGACGGCAGCGAGGCGCTCAACCTCGACACCGCGGCCAAGGCGACCGGCGCCGACGGCCCGTGCGGCGCGAGCGCCTGCTTCGACGCGGCCGACCTCGACCCGGAGACCGGCGGGTGCACCGGCCCGCTGCTCGACCGGATGCAGTTCGTCGCCGGGCAGATCATCGGCGCCGACCGCTACGACGTCGGTCACCTGATGCTGGGCATCAACGGAGGCGGCGTCGCCTACCTCGGCGCGGTCGGCGGGGCCGACAAGGCCGGCGGCTGCACGGGGCTGCCGTTCCCGACCGGCGACTTCATGGCCATCGACTACGTCGCCCACGAGCTGGGCCACCAGTTCGCCGGCAACCACACCTTCAACGGCACCCAGGGCGCCTGCTCGGGCGGCAACCGCAACGGCGGGACCTCCGTCGAGCCCGGCTCGGGCTCCTCGGTGTTGGCCTACGCCGGCATCTGCGACACCGACGACCTCCAGCCGCACACCGACCCGGCCTTCTCCCAGCGCACCATCGACGAGGTCACCGCGCACGTCACCGACTCACCGAGCGTCTACGACGAGTCCCAGACGATCTCGATGACCGGCTTCGACCAGGTCGACGAGCTGACCTTCCACTACCCGGGTGCGGAGCCGATCACGATCGGCACGTCCTTCCTGGAGTACAACTCCCTCAACATCTCCAGCACCGTCCACCAGCTGACCGGCTTCCGCCCCACGGTCGTGGGGTACGACGCCGCGCTGCCGCCGGTGAGCGCGGACGGCTTCACGCTGAAGTTCAACCTCTCCGCGGGCCGCGGCGTCGACGTCGAGCGGGTCACCGTCACCGGCGACGCGCCCGGCTTCACCGCGACCACCGGCGTGCAGGTGCAGGGCGGCCCGGGCACCAACCAGGGCTTCCTCGTCGAGGAGACCACCAACCACGCGCCCACGGTCACCGCCCCGGTCGACCGCACGATCCCGCTGCGCACCCCCTTCGAGCTGACCGGCTCCGCGACCGACGTGGACGGCGACGCGCTGACCTACCTATGGGAGCAGAACGACACCGGCGGCACCACCGGCTCCGCGCTGACCAGCGGCTCGACCACGACCGGCCCGCTGTTCCGTGTCTTCGGCACCGCCGCGGACGTCTCGCGGGAGGAGTCGCTGACCTACGGCTCGCCCGACCTCAACCTCGCCGCCGACGACCCGAGCCGCTCCTTCCCCGACCTCGCGCAGGTCCTGAGCGGCAACACCAACGCCGCCACCGGCTCCTGCCCGGCCGCCACGGGTGAGGAGCTGGCCCCCGAGGTCGTCGAGTGCCACTCGGAGAAGCTGCCCACCGCGACCCGGTCGCTGTCGTTCCGCCTCACCGCGCGCGACGGCTTCGCGACCGGCGGCGGCACGCAGCACGACGACGTCACGCTCACCGTCGGGTCGGCCGGCCCGTTCCGCGTCACCTCGCAGGCCACCGCGACGGTCGTCGAGGGCGGCACCACGGGCACCGTGACCTGGGACGTCGCGGGCACCAGCGCTGCGGCGTACGCCCCGACGGTGCGGATCCTGCTCTCCACCGACGGCGGCGCGACCTTCCCGACCGTGCTCGCGACCACCGCCAACGACGGCAGCGAGCAGGTCACCTGGCCGCGCACCGGCACCGAGCAGGCCCGGCTGCGCATCGAGGCGGTCGACAACTACTTCTACGACGTGAACCGCGCCGACTTCACCATCGAGTCCCCCGTGCGCCTCACCGTGCCCGCCTCCGCTGCGGTGCAGCACTCCGACCCGTTGCTCGACGGCGAGGGCGAGCCGCTGACCGTCGAGGTGACCGGCGCCGACGCCGAGACCCTCGACGCGCTCGAGGTCGCGGTGACCGGCATCAGCGGGGTGAGCGCCGTGCGCCGCGGGGACACCGGCGTCTTCGACCTGCTCGGCGGCCTGACCGACGCGCCGGGCACCGCGGAGGCGACGGTCACCGTGACGGGCCCCGAGGACCTGCTGGTGGAGGAGTCCTTCCCGGTGACCGTCACGCCGGAGGACCTCGACGTGCGCTGGACCGGCCCGAGCGTCGCGCAGCTCGACGAGCCGGTGACGCTGAGCGTCGCGCTCACCGAGCCCGACGACGGCTCCGCCGGTGACCCACGCGCGGCCGCGGTGACGCTGGTCGACCGCGACGGCGGCGAGCTCTGCACGGCCACCACCGCCGGCACCCCGGAGGCCGCCACCGCCTCGTGCACGATCACCCCGACCGGGGAGCCGCGCACGATCACCGTCGGCACGGTCGTCACCGGCACGCACGCCGCCGACGACCCGGCCGACGACGCCGCGCTCGATCTGGTGGTGACCGTCGTGGACGACGTGGCTCCGGAGACCTCCTTCGTCACCGCGCCCGCCCAGGTGCTCCCCAGCAAGCGGCTGACCGCCTCGCTGCTGTCCTCGGAGGCCGGCTCGACGTTCCGCTGCACCCTGGACGGCAGGGCCCTGCCGTGCGCGGACGGCACCATCGACCTCGCGCGCGCCAAGAGCGGCACCCGCGTCCTCGAGGCCGTCGCCGTGGACGAGGCCGGGAACGTCGACACCACCCCGGTGCGTGCGGTCGTCGCGGTGCCCTACGGCCCCGGCAAGCTGAAGAACCTGACCGGCTGGAAGCGCGTGAGGTCCGACTCCGCCCTCGGCGGCTCGTTCTGGCGCAGCGACCCCCGCGGGGCGCTGCTGACCACCAAGCGCAAGGTCAAGAAGGCCGACGTGCTCGCGCTGGTCGTGTCGACGGGCCGCAGGGCGGGCTCGATCACCGTCGACCTCGGGCGTCGGGACCTCGGCCGCTACTCGCTGAAGACCGACGAGACCGAGGACCACGTGGTGCTGCTGCTCGACCTCGACAAGCGACGCAGCGGCAAGCTGGAGATCCGCACGCTGAGCAAGAAGGACGTGCAGATCGAGGGGATCGCCTGGCTCACCCGGCCGTGAGCCCGGGGCCGGTCGTGGGGCCGGTCGTGCCGCCGGTCGTCAGGCGGGGGCCTCGGGCTGGCAGCGCGGGCACCAGTAGATCGCCCGCTCCCGGCCGGCGGGGCCCTGCATGTCCACGGCGATCGGGGTCCCGCAGCGGCGGCACGGAGAGCGGTCGCGGCGGTAGACCCACATCCGCTCGCGCTCGCGCAGGTCACCGGTCGTGGACTGCACGGCCCGCTCCTTGTTGAGCTCGAGCATCTGCTTGCCGCGCCGCAGCATCCGGGGTAGGCCGGTCAGCTCGCCGACGGGTCGCCGGGGGTGCACACCGGAGACGAAGCAGAGCTCGGCGACGTACATGTTGCCGAGGCCGGCGAGGTTGGTCTGGTCGCGCAGCGCGTCGCCGACCTCGCGGTCGGGTTCGGTCAGCAACCGGCGCAGCGCCTCGGGCTCGTCCCAGTCCGGGCCGAGCAGGTCGGGGCCGAGGTGGCCCACGACCCCGAGCTCGGCGTCGGTGGGCAGCAGCTCGACGACGCCCAGGCTGAAGCCGACCGCGACCTTCGCCTCGGTCTCGAGCACCACGCGGGCCTGGTGGGCGGGCCGCGGCCAGCGCCGGCCGTGGTCCAGGACCCGCCAGGCACCCTCCATCTTCAGGTGGGTGTGGAGCGTCCAGGCCTGTCCGTCATGCTCGATGCGGGTCAGGATGTGCTTGCCGCGGGGCAGCGTCATGAGCACCAGCCCGCCGGACAGGTCGGTGGTGGCGTGCTGGGGGACGCGGAGGTCGGTGCGGGTCAGGCGGCGGCCCGACAGCTCGCGATCGAGCAGCCGGGCGGCCCGGAAGACGGTGTCGCCCTCGGGCATCAGCGTCGCCCGGGGCCGGAGTGCAGTCGCAGCCCGCGCGGGGTGGAGACGAAGCCGGCCTCGGTCAGCGCGGTGCGCAGCGGGGTGGTGCCGGAGCCGAGCAACGGCTCGCCGTCGGCCTTCTCGACCGTCATCCGGCCCAGGGCACCGCGGCCGGCTGCGTCGGCGAGGGACCGGGCGGCCAGGCCGAGCAGCTCGGGGTCGTCGCTGAAGGTAAGCAGGGTCTTGCCGCCGCGCTCGACGTAGAGGACCAGGCGGCCGTCGACGATCACGACGAGGGCGCCGGCCTTGCGGCCGGGGCGGTGACCGGCGCCGCCGACCGAGCCGTCCTCGCCGCTGGAGCGCTCGGGCCAGGGGAGGGCCGCGCCGTACGGGTTGGCGGGGTCGGTCGCGGCCAGGGCGACCGAGACGACCTCGGCATCGCTGCCGCCCGTGGAGGCGGCGTCGGGACCGGTGGCGGGCTCGGAGAACGTGCGCAGCCGGTCGATGGCACCGACGGTGCCGAACTGGGCGGCGCCGAGGCCGGAGACGAAGTAGCCGCGGCGGCAGCGGCCGGAGTCCTCGAAGGCGGCGAGCACCTTGTAGACCGCCGCGAAACCGCCGGGGATGCGCTCGCTCGCGACGGCGCCGCGGGTGACCACGCCGTGCCGGTCGAGGAGGTGCTCGGCGGCGGCGTGGGCGCGCCGGGTGGGGTCGGTGTCGAGCTCGGGCAGCAGCGCCCACCGCCCGGCGGTCTCGGGCGGGCCGGTGCGGGCGCCGGTGGCACGCAGCCGGCCGGCCGAGCCGGTGGTCGAGGCCAGGCGCGGGCGCGCGGGGGCGCGCTTGGTGCGGTGGGTGGTGCCGCCGCCGCGGGTCAGGGCCCGCAGCGGGGTGAGGGTGTCGCCGGCGACGCGACCCGACCACACCAGCTGCCACAGGGTCCTGGTGAGCACCTCGTCGGTGGCGCTGACCCCGGCGGCCTCGACCTGCTGGGCCAGCTGGCGGAAGAACCACGCGCCTCCGCCGGCCAGTGCGGCGAGCACCGCCTCGGCGGCCTCGCTGTGGTCGAAGGGCACCGGCTCGGGCAGCGTGAGCGGCGCCTGGTCGGCCAGATGCAGGCTGACCCAGCCGTCGTTGCTGCCCAGCGCACCGTGGCCGACCCACAGCACCTCGCCGGAGGCGGTGAGCTCGTCGAGCATCGCGGGCTCGTAGTCGCGGACCCGGGAGGCCAGCACCAGCGGCTCCAGGGCGCTGGCGGGGACGGCACAGCCGGCGAGCTGGTCGACCGCGGCGACCAGGCCGTCGATGCCGCGCAGCCCGCGCTTGCCGGAGACGTGCTGCCAGGCGGTGCCGAAGCGGCCCAGCGCCTCGGGCTCGACCGGCTCGACCTCCTTGCGCAACCGGGCCAGCGAGCGGCGGCGCAGCTTGCGCAGCACCTCGGCGTCGCACCACTCGGTGCCGGCACCTGAGGGTCGGAACTCACCGTCGAGCACCCGCCCCTGGGCGGCCAGGCGCTGCAGGGTCAGCCGGACGACGGAGACCCCGAGCCCGAGCCGCGTCGCCACCTCCTCGGCGGTGAACGGGCCGTGGCTGCGCGCGTGACGCGCGACGAGGTCGGCGAGCGGGTCCTCGACGGGGTCGGCGAAGACGTCGGGGGTGCCGGGCGGGACGGGAACGCCGAGGCCGTCGCGCAGCCGGCCGACGTCCTCGATGGCGGCCCAGCGCTCCTCACCACCGACGCGGACCTCGACGGCCCGGCGGGCCGTGGCCAGGTCGAGCGCCCACTGCTTGACGTCGGCGTCGGGCACCGCGCGGGCGACCAGCTCCTCGGTCGTGAGCGGCCCGAGCAGCCGCAGCAGGTCGGCGACCCCCTCGGCGTCGCGGACCCGACGGTCCTCGGCGGTGCGCTGCAGCTCGGCCTCGACCTCCTCGAGCACCGCAGGGTCGAGCAGCTCGCGCAGCTCGGCGCGACCGAGCAGCTCGGCGAGCAGGCCCTGGTCGAGGGAGAGGGCCGCGGCCCGGCGCTCGGCGATGGGGGAGTCGCCCTCGTAGACGAACTGGGCGACGTACCCGAAGAGCAGCGAGCGCGCGAACGGCGACGGCGCGTGGGTGGGGACGTCGACGACGGAGACCTCGCGGCGCTCCACCCGCCGCATGAGGGAGACCAGACTGGGCAGGTCGTAGACGTCCTGCAGGCACTCGCGGACAGCCTCGAGGACGATGGGGAAGGAGGGGTACTTCGAGGCGACCTCCAGCAGCGCCGCCGAGCGCTGGCGCTGCTGCCACAGCGGGGAGCGGCGGCCGGGGTCGCGGCGCGGCAGGAGCAGGGCGCGGGCGGCGCACTCGCGGAAGCGGGAGGCGAAGAGCGCGGAGCCGCCGACCTCGGCGGTGACGATCTCCTCGATCTCGTCGGGCTCGAAGGCCACCACGTCGGCGCCGGGCGGCTCGGCGTCGGTGTCGGGGACCCGGATGACGATGCCGTCGTCGCTGGCCACGGCCTGCCCGTCGACGCCGAAGCGCTCCCGCAACCGGGCGTTGATGGCCAGCGCCCAGGGGGCGTGGACCTGGGTGCCGTACGGCGAGTGCAGCACCAGCCGCCAGTCGCCGAGCTCGTCGCGGAACCGCTCGACCACCAGCGTCTGGTCGCTCGGCAGCACCGAGGTGGCCTCCATCTGCTCGTGGAGGTAGTCGACGAGGTTGGTAGAGGCCCACTCGTCCAGGCCCTGCTCGCGCACCCGGGTCTCGGCCTGCTTGCGCGGGACCGAGCCGAGCTCGCGCACCAGGGCGCCGACGGCCTGACCGAGCTCGGCGGGGCGGCCGAGGCCGTCGCCCTTCCAGAACGGCAGCCGCCCGGGGATGCCGGGGGCAGGGGTGACCAGGACGCGGTCGTGGGTGATGTCCTCGATGCGCCACGAGGTCGCGCCGAGCGCGAAGACGTCACCGACGCGGGACTCGTAGACCATCTCCTCGTCGAGCTCGCCGACCCGGGCGCTGCCCTTCCCGGTGTCGCCGCCGACGAGGAACACGCCGAACAGGCCGCGGTCCGGGATGGTGCCGCCGCTGGTGACCGCGAGCCGTTGCGCCCCCGGACGGGCGGTGAGCTGGCCGGTGACGCGGTCCCACACCAGCCGCGGGCGCAGCTCGGCGAACTCGTCGGAGGGGTAGCGACCGGTGAGGAGGTCCAGCACGGCGTCGTACGCCGAGCGCGGCAGGCCGGTGAACGGCGCGGCGCGGCGGACCAGGTCGTAGAGGGCGTCGACGTCCCACGCCTCCATGGCGGTGGCGGCGACGAGCTGCTGGGCGAGGACGTCGAGGGGGTTGGTGGGCACCCGCATCGACTCGATCGCACCGGTGCGCATCCGCTCGACGGCGACGGCGGTCTGGGCGAGGTCGCCGCGGTGCTTGGGGAAGAGCACGCCGCGGGAGACCTCGCCGACCTGGTGGCCGGCGCGACCGACGCGCTGCAGGGCGCTGGCGACGCTGGGCGGGGACTCGATCTGGACGACGAGGTCGACCGCGCCCATGTCGATGCCGAGCTCGAGGCTGCTGGTGGCGACCACGGCGGGCAGGCGACCGCGCTTGAGGTCGTCCTCGATGAGGGCGCGCTGCTGCTTGGAGACCGAGCCGTGGTGGGCGCGGGCGAGCACCGGGGCGGCGCCCTCGCTGCGCCCGGACTGCGCCATCACCTCGGCCGGGACCTCGCCGGGGCGACGGGCGATCACGTCACCGGGCTCGGGCTCCACGCCGGCGCGCTCGGCGGCGATCTCGTTGAGGCGGGCGGTGAGCCGCTCGGAGAGGCGGCGGGAGTTGGCGAAGACGATGGTGGAGCGGTGGCCCTCGATGAGGTCGGCGACCCGCTCCTCGACGTGCGGCCAGAGGCTGTTGTCGCGACCGCCGCTCTCGGAGTCACCGCTGCCGTCGGGGTCGTCGAGGTCCTGGACACCGCCGGGGTTGGTCATGTCCTCGACGGGGACGACGACGGAGAGCTCCCACTCCTTGCTCGAGGGCGGGGCGACGATCTCGACCGGGGCGCTGCCGCCGAGGAAGCGGGCGACCTCCTCCAGCGGGCGCACGGTGGCGGAGAGACCGATGCGTTGGGCGGGGGAGTCGAGCATCGCGTCGAGGCGCTCGAGGCTCAGCGCGAGGTGGGCGCCGCGCTTGGTGCCGGCGACGGCGTGCACCTCGTCGATGATCACCGTGCGCACGCCGCGCAGCGACTCGCGCGCCTGGCTGGTCAGCATGAGGAACAGCGACTCGGGGGTGGTGATGAGGATGTCGGGCGGCTTGGTGGAGAGCCGGCGCCGGTCGGCGGCGCTCGTGTCACCGGAGCGGACACCGACCTGGACGTCGTTGACGCTCGTCTCCAGCCGCTCGGCGGTGTGGCGGATGCCGGTCAGCGGGGCGCGCAGGTTGCGCTCGACGTCGACGGCCAGCGCCTTGAGCGGGCTGACGTAGAGGACCCGGCAGCGCTCCTGCGGGTCCTCGGGCGGGGTGTCGGTGAGCACCTTGTCGAGCGACCAGAGGAACGCGCTGAGCGTCTTGCCGCTGCCCGTGGGGGCCACGACCAGCGCGTGCCTGCCGGCGCCGATCGCCTCCCAGGCACCGACCTGGGCAGGGGTGGGCTCGGCGAAGGCCGCGCGGAACCACGTCCGCGTCGGCTCGCTGAACTCCTCCAGCACCTCGGCACCACTGCTCACCCGCTCATCCTGTCCGATGCCACCGACAGTCCTCTCGCCTGATCGGGTAGTCCCGGCTCGTGTGGTGCTGCCTGACAGGGTGGAGCCATGTCTCGCGGGTGGGGTGGGCAGGGCCAGGCGGCGGCGTACGCCGCGACGTGCGCGCGGCTGTGCGCGGGGGCGCACCCGGCGCTGCTGTCGGCGCTGCGGCCGCTGACCGGCCGGCGTGTGCTCGACGTCGGGGCGGGTGACGGTCGGCTGGCGCGAGCGCTGCGTGGCGCCGGTGCGCACGTGGTCGCGGTCGACCCGGACCCGGACATGGCCGGGCTCACCGTGGGCCTGCCGGACCTGCCGTTCGAGGACGGCGCCTTCGACCTCGTGGTCGCCGCCTTCGTGGTCAACCACCTCGACGACCCGCGCGCGGGGGTGGCCGAGATGGCCCGGGTCACGGCGCCCGGCGGCCGCGTGGTCGCGACCATCTGGCCGTCGGGCGCCACCGCGCAGTCGCAGATGTGGCAGCGGGTGCTCGACGCCGTGGGTGTCGCTCCGGCGCCCGGCGTGCGGCTGCCCGAGCACCTCGACTTCCCGCGGACCGTGCAGGGTCTGCAGGGCCTCCTGGCCGGCGCCGGTCTCGACGCCGACGCGCACCCGATCACCTGGACCCACCGCGGCCCGGTCGACGAGCTGTGGGACGGCGCGGCTGCCGGCATCGGTGGCATCGGCGCGACGATCGCCGCGCAGCCGGTCGAGGTGCGCGAGCGGTTGCGAGCGGCGTACGAGCAGGAGGTGGGGGCCCTGGTCGTCGACGACGAGCTGTGCTTCAGCACCGAGGCGGTGCTGGGCGTGGGCATGGCGCCGGGGAGGATGGGGGAGTGAGGTTCACCGAGCACGAGATGACGACCGCGCTGCAGGGTGCCGTGCGCGCCGGGCTGGCCGAGGACCCCGACGAGGCGAAGGCCGCGTGGGAGGAGCTGGACAGGTTCACGCGCTTCCAGACGCTGACCCTCATCGGCGACCAGGTGCTGCCGGTCCTGGTCGGCCTGCCGGACATCACGGTGGAGCCGGGCACGCGCGCGGAGTACGACGACGAGACGGTCGCCTCGGTCGCCGGCCCGCTGCTGGCCGCCGAGTGGGACCGCTCGCAGGGTGACGGGTCCTGGGACGCCCAGCCCGCCGAGGACCGCGACGCCTACCTCGACCACCGGGTCGGGCTGGTGCAGGAGGTGCTCTCGCACCTGCCGCCGCGGCAGGACCCGGACGCGCTCATCGTGCCGGACCACCTGTAGGGGGACGTCACGGAACCAGACGGACCGAACAGCCGCGCACAGGCCCGCCTCGGCGTCGACGCGTGCTCGCGGGGTCCGTTCGGTCCGTCTGGCTACGAAGCCACCGGGCGGACCGGTCCTAGCGTCCGGTCCACCTCGGGGGCCGCTTCTCCGCGAAGGCGGCGACGCCCTCGCGGGCGTCGTCGCTGAGGATCACCGGGCTGGCCATCTCGCTCTGCCGGGTGAACGCCTCCTCGGCCGGCCAGGTGGGGGCGGCGTCGATGATCTCCTTGCCCACCCGGACCGACAGCGGCGCGTTGTCGGCAAGCTGGCGCGCCAGCTCCAGCGCGACCACCAGCGCGCGGCCGTCCGGGACGACCCGGTTGACCAGGCCCAGCTCGTGCAGCCGCTGCGCCGGGACCGGCTCGCCCAGCAGCGCGATCTCCAGCGCCACCGCCCGTGGCAGCCGCGTCGCCGTGCGCAGCAGCCCGCCGGCGGCGGCCAGCAGGCCGCGCTTGACCTCCGGCAGGCCGAACGTCGCCGACTCGCCCGCCACCACCAGGTCCGCGCACAGCGCCAGCTCGAAGCCGCCCGCCAGCGCCGAGCCCTCCACCGCGGCGATCGTCGGCTTGGTCGGCGGCAGCTCGGTCAGCCCCAACGGGCCCCGTCGCTCCGTCACCGGCACCTCGCCCCGGTGCGCACCCGACAGGTCCATCCCGGCGCAGAACGTGCCGCCGGCGCCGGTCAGCACGATCGCCCGGACCGTGTCGTCGGCCTCCACGTCGTCCACCGCGCGCTCCAGCATCCGAGCGGTGCGGGCGTCGATCGCGTTGCGCACCCGCGGCCGGTCCAGCGTGATCACCGCGACCGGGCCGTCGAGCGTGGTGTGGACCGGCGCCGCCGCTGGCTCCGGCAGCGGCACCCGCTCGTCGCCGAGCACCAGCCGTCCGTCCTCCGAGCGCAGCACCCGGCGTAGGGCGTCCGTGCCGGTCAGCAGCGCCACGTCCTCTTCGGACTCGCACCGCAGCAGGACCCGGCTGCCGTCCTCGGCGATGGCCGAGACGACCACGCCCTCCACGCGACCCTCCCGGTCGTGGCCCACCGTCACGGCCTCCACGACCGCCGGGCCCTCGAGCTCGGTGACCACCGGCCGCGGCGCCGGCCGGTCCACCGTCGGGCGCAGGTGCGCGAACGGCCGGGCCGGCGGCGTGGCGGAGTAGACCCCGAGCGCGTGCTTCGTGGCGTACCAGCCCAGGGAGCTCGACAGCCCCACCTCGTCGGGGCGCTCGCGCAGCTGCGGCACCATCGTCGCGATCGCGTGCAGGCCGTACCCGTTGCCCGGGCCACCCGCCGACGTCAGCCCGCCCGTGACGCTCAGCGGCCGCGCCGGGTCCTGCCACGGCAGCCCCAGCGCCTGCGCGCCGAGCTGCACCGCGGCCGGGAAGCAGGAGTAGAGGTCCACCGGCCCCAGCTCGTCGGCCCGCACCCCGGCGTGCTCCAGCGCCGCCCGGCCGGCCGCGGCGATGGCGGGGGAGGAGGCCAGGTCGGCGCGCTCCGAGACGAACCACTCGTCGGTCGCCGAGGCGCCTGCGTGGAGGAACACCCACTTCTCCTGCGGTACGCCGAGTGCGGCCGCCGCGGCCACGCTGGTCACCACCACGCCGGCCGCCAGGTCGACCTGCAGGTTGGCGCACATCAGCTTCGTGTACGGGTCCGAGACGGCCCGGTTGGCCGGCGTCACCGTCGCGATCTCCTCGGCCGTGCGGGCCGTCGGGTCCCACGCGTACGGGTTCTCCGCCGCGACCGCGCTGTGCCGCGCCCACAGGTCCGCGATCGCGGCCCGGTGCTCGGCCTCGTCGGTGCCGGCGGCACCCCGCAGCGCGGACTCGATCAGCGCGTAGACGTAGATCGGCGCCCCCAGACCCACGCTCGTCTCCGCCTCGTTGTTGGCCGGCCGGTCGACGCCGATCACCCGGTCCGGCGCGGAGTCGTCGGGCTGCCGGGTCCACTCCGGCTCGCGGCCCTGCGCCTGCAGCGCCGCGACCGTCGCGCCGGCCTCCGCGCCGCTGACCAGCACCACGTGCGCGTCGCCGCTCACGATCCGGTCGGCGGCGTCGTTCATCGCGAGCTGCCCGCCGTCACCGCCGTACGCCGAGGTCTGCACGGTCCCCGACTTCTCGGCGCCCACGAGCGAGGCGACCAGGCCCGCCTGGTCGGGGTAGGTCCACGAGGCGCTCGGCACGGCGTACACCAGGTCGGCGCGACCCAGCACGTCCACGCCCGCGTCGCGCTCGGCCGCGCGCAACGCCTCCACCGCCGAGGCCACCGGCTCGACGGGTGCGTCGAGGTCGGGGGTGCGCCGCACGACCTGCCCGACGCCGATCACCACCGGCGTCGTGGGCTCCAGCAGCGCGCCCGTCCGCTCGTGCAGCACCGGCTCGTCGGCCACCCGCAGCCTCGCGCCACCCTCGGCGCCGCCGAGCAGCTCGGCCACCCGCGCCAGCGACTCGGCCAGCGCGACCTCCACGCTGCGCACCGCCGTGAGCCCCACGGGCCCCTTGACCGGCGGCCCGTCCAACGCCCCGTCGAGTCGTACGCCGCTGCCCGCGGGCGTCGGCACGACGGCCGCCCACAACCCGACCGTGATGCCCATCGGCCCGGTGCCGCGCAGCTCGAACCCGGCCGCGTCGACCCGGGCCACGCTCCACCGCGCCTGCGCGGGGATGTCCATCAGCGAGATCTGCTGGGTGAACTCCGCACCCTGCTCCATCCGGCTCGGACGCTCGCCACGCCAGGACCGGTGCAGGGTCAACCACTCGTGCACCCGGTCGAGGTCGGTCAGCAGCGCGACGACGTCCGCCGGGTCGGCCGCCACCGTCCCGGTCGCGTGGACGCGCCGGGCGTAGTCCGCGGCCCCCGCCGGCTCCTCGATCACCACGTCCGGGACCGCCTCGGCGCCCCCGCCGGGCCGCAGCCGGTCGACCACGTCGCCGGCCACCACCTTCGCGGTCTGAGCCAGCACCGGGGCCAGCGTGGTGACGGTGCCGAGCACCCGGGAGCGACGCGAGGAGGGCATGGGCGTCACCGTAGAGGGAGGTGGGTGCGTGGCTCGCGGGGTCTCGCGGCTCGTCGGTGGCGCTCCTCGCACTTCGACCGGCTTCGGAGCCGGTGTGCCGCGCATACCCTGCCGGGGATCGGGTCCTAGGGTGAAGGCGTGAGCACAGACCTGCCGGCCTCGGGTGCCGGCTCGATGATCCACGCGTCGGGACTGCGCAAGAGCTTCGGCGGCTTCGAGGCGGTGCGCGGGATCGACGTCGACGTGCGGCCGGGGGAGGCGTTCGGCTTCCTCGGACCCAACGGGGCCGGCAAGTCCTCGACCATGCGAATGATCGCGGCGGTCTCGCCGGTGAGCGGCGGCACGCTGCGCATCCTGGGCATGGACCCGGCCACCGACGCTCAGCAGATCAAGGCCCGCATCGGCGTGTGCCCGCAGGAGGACACCCTCGACACCGAGCTGACCGTGCGCGACAACCTCGTGGTCTACGGCCGCTACTTCGGGCTGCCGCGGGCCGAGGTCCGCGAGCGGGCCCAGGAGCTGCTGGAGTTCGTGCAGCTGACCGAGAAGGCCGACGCGATGGTCGACGACCTCTCCGGCGGCATGAAGCGCCGGCTCACCATCGCCCGCTCGTTGATCAACCGCCCCGACATCCTGCTGCTCGACGAGCCGACCACCGGCCTGGACCCGCAGGCCCGCCACGTCGTGTGGGACCGGCTCTTCCGGCTCAAGCAGCAGGGCGTGACCTTGGTGCTCACCACCCACTACATGGACGAGGCCGAGCAGCTCACCGACCGGCTCGTGGTCATGGACAAGGGCGTGATCGTCGCCGAGGGCTCGCCGCTGGACCTCATCGCCGCCCACTCCACCCGCGAGGTCGCCGAGCTGCGCTTCCCCGTGCCCACCGACGGCGGCACCCACGAGCCGCTGGCGGAGAAGGTCGCCGACCTCGCCGAGCGGGTCGAGGTGCTGCCGGACCGGCTGCTGCTCTACACCGCCGACGGCGAGGAGACGGTGGCGAAGGTGCACGAGCGCGGCCTGCAGCCGATCGCCACCCTGGTGCGCCGATCGACCCTGGAGGACGTCTTCCTCCGCCTGACCGGCCGGACGCTGGTCGACTGATGGCGCAGACCCATACCCAGAGCCAGGCCACCGCGCCCCGCGGCACCATCGACGGGGCCCTGCGACTGCTGGACTACTGGGCGACGGCCTACCGGCGTACCTGGAAGGGCAGCGTCGTCTCCTCCTTCGTCACCCCGCTGCTCTACGTCCTGGCGATGGGCGTCCTGCTCGGCGGCTTCGTCGAGGCCGATCCCGAGACCCTCGAGGGTGCGACGAGCTACCTCGCGTTCGTGGTGCCGGGCATGATCGCCGCACAGTCGATGACGCTGGTCTTCGGCGAGGTGACCTACCCCGTCATGGGGATGATCAAGTGGAACCGCACCTACTACGCCATGACCGCCGGGCCGCTCGGCGTGGAGCACGTGATCCTGGCCCACCTGGGCTTCGTGGCGTTCCGGGTCGCGGTGAGTGCGGCGGTGTTCCTCGCGGTCGTCGCGCCGTTCGGGGTGCACGAGTCCTGGTGGGGCGTGCTGCTGGCCTTCCCCGTGCAGGTGCTCATCGGACTGGCCTTCGCCGCGCCGATCTACGCCTTCTCGGCCGGATTGAGGAGCGAGAGCGCCTTCTCGCTGGTCTTCCGGCTCGGGATGATCCCGCTGTTCCTCTTCTCCGGGGCGTTCTTCCCGGTCAGCAACCTCGACCAGCCGCTGGAGTCCCTGGCGGTCATCACCCCGCTGTGGCACGGCGTCGACCTGACCCGGATGCTCACCCTCGGGACCCTCGAGCTCGGCCCGGCACTGGTCCACGTCGCCTACCTCGGTGCCCTGGTGGTGCTCGGCTGGTGGTGGGCCCAGCGCCGACTCCAGCGACGGATGGTGGTCTGAGTGGCGATCACGACCGCGACCGTGGCGCGCAGCATCTCGCGCCACCCGCTCGGCCCCGCCGGTGCCGCCGCACTGCTCGTGCAGCGCAACTACCTCGCCTATCGACGCGTCTGGTACATCTTCGCGTCCGGCTTCCTCGAGCCGGTCTTCTACCTCCTCAGCATCGGCATCGGCGTGGGTGCCCTGGTCGGCGGCTTCGAGGTCGGCGGCCAGGAGATCCCGTACGCCGAGTTCGTCGCCCCCGGCATGCTGGCCGCCTCCGCGATGAACGGCTCGGTGCTCGACTCCACGTTCAACTTCTTCTTCAAGCTGAAGTTCAACAAGCTCTTCGACCAGATGCTGGCCACGCCGCTGACGACCCTCGACATCGCGCGCGGCGAGCTGTCGTGGTCGCTGATGCGGGGCGGCACCTACTCCGCGGGCTTCCTGCTGGTGATGCTCGCGATGGGACTGGTCTCGTCCTGGTGGGCGCTGCTGGTCGTGCCCGCGGCGCTGCTCATCGGTGCGGCGTTCGGGGCGGTGTGCATGGCGCTGACGACCTGGATGCGCTCGTGGCAGGACTTCGAGCTCGTCACGTTGGCGACGCTGCCGATGTTCCTGTTCTCGGCGACGTTCTTCCCGGTGACGGCCTACCCCGGTGTGCTGCGCTGGGTGGTCGAGGCGACCCCGCTCTACCGCGGGGTCGTGCTGTGCCGCGAGCTGACCACGGGCACGGTGTCGTGGGACTCCGCGGTCTCGGTGGTCTACCTCGTCGCGATGGTGGTCGTGGGGCTGCTGCTGGTCAGGCGTCGACTGGACCGGCTGCTGCTGACCTGACGCCCGCCGGCTCGGGAGCCTCGCCCGCGGCGAAGGCCCGTCCGACGGCGACGGCCAGCGGCAGCGGGGCCAGGACCCACACCAGCGCGAGCGCCACGAGGACAACGGTGATCATGTCTCCGACTGTCCTCCTGCGTGCTCCACAACCGGTGCACGTGGGCGCCACGACACGACAAGAGTTCAACACCGGATCTCCACAGCACATCTCCGTCTGCGACGCTGCTGCCCATGAGCGAGGGGTTGCGCGACACCAAGGACTGGACCTGGGTGCTGGAGCGCCCCTGCGAGCAGTGCGGCTTCGACGCCGCCGCCGTCGCCCGGCACCAGATCGGTGCCCGGCTGCGTGCCGGGATGCCCGCCTGGCACCGGCTGCTCTCCGGCCCCACCGCGAGCGTGCGCCCCGACCCGACCACCTGGTCGCCGCTGGAGTACGCCTGCCACGTCCGCGACGTGCACATCGTCTTCAGCGCCCGCGTCGCGATGGTGCTGGGCCAGCACGACCCCGAGTTCGCCAACTGGGACCAGGACGAGACCGCCGAGTCGCAGGGGTACGCCGAGCAGGACCCGGCCACGGTCGCCCGCGAGCTCGCCGAGGAGACCGAGCGGGTCGCCGCGGCGTACGACGTCCTCGACCCGACCGACGAGGCGCTGTGGGCGCGGCCGGCCCGCCGCAGCAATGGGTCGGTGTTCACCCTGGACTCGCTGGCGCGTTACCACCTCCACGACGTCGAGCACCACGTGTGGGACGTCCGTCCCAGCGAGGGCTGACTCCGCACCCGGGGTCGCCCCGTGTCCGTCGGCGCCTCCGGGCATGATGGCCGCGTGCGGCACACGGAGTTCTGGGACCGGATGGACCACGCGCTCGGCCACGCCTCGGCGCGGTCCTGGGCGAGCCTGACGGTGATCGCGGGGCTCGGCGGTCGCACCGCCCAGGAGGCACTGGACGCCGGCGTCGCCCCCAAGGAGGTCTGGGCCGAGGTCCACCGCTTCCTCGGGCTGCCGGCGACGCTCAAGTGAGCGCCGAGCAGGCGCCCGCCACCCCCGGCCCGCCCGGTACCCCCGGCCCGCCCGGCACCCCGAGGCACGACCGGGCGGCGGTCCAGCGGCGTACGGTCCGCGTGCTGGTGGTCACCCAGGCGGTGGGCGCCGTCGGCATCACCATCGGGATCGCGACGGCCTCGCTGCTGGCGCGCGACATCTCCGGCAGCGACAGCCAGGCCGGGCTCGCGCAGACCTTCCAGGTGCTTGGGGCCGCGGTGGCCGCCTACCTGCTGGCGCGGGCGATGAGCCTGCGCGGCCGGCGCATCGGACTCACGACCGGCTACCTCCTGGGTGCATCGGGAGCGGCCCTCGCGGTCCTCGCCGGGGTCGTGGGCTCGATGGCCCTGTTGCTGGTGGGCGCCCTGCTGCTGGGGGCGACGACCGCTGCCAACAACGGCGCGCGCTACGCAGCGACCGACCTCGCCGAGCCCCTGCACCGGGGTCGCGCGCTGTCCACCGTGGTGTGGGCGACGACCATCGGCGCGGTCGCCGGCCCCAACCTCACCAGCCCGGCCGCGGCGCTGGCGCTCGGCCTGGGGCTGCCCGAGCTGACCGGACCCTTCGTGGTCGGGGTGATCGGGATGCTGCTGGCGGCCTTGGTCGTCGGGACGCTGCTGCGCCCGGACCCGCTGCTGCTGGCCCGCGAGGTCGCCGGGGTCGATGCCGCACCGCCCACCGGGACCTCCTGGGGACGGGTTCGTCAGGCGGTGGTCGAGCACCCGGTGCTGGGGGCGGCGGTGCTCGGCCTGGTCGGCAGCCACGCCGCGATGATCGCGGTCATGGTGATGACTCCGCTGCACATGGAGCACGGCGGTGCCGAGCTGCGCATCATCGGTGTCGTCATCAGCGTGCATGTGCTCGGGATGTTCGCCTTCGCGCCGCTCGTGGGCCTGCTCGCAGACCGCGTCGGCCGGCCACCGACGCTGGCCGTCGGGGGAGTGCTGCTGGTGGTCTCCCTGCTGCTCTCCGGCGCTGCGCCCGAGGGCAGCTCCTGGCAGATCTTCGCCGGGCTCTTCCTCCTCGGCCTGGGGTGGAGCTTCGGCACCGTCGCCGCCTCCACGCTCATCGCCGACCACGCACCGCTGGACGTGCGGCCGGACGTCCAGGGGGCCGCCGACCTGCTGATGGGCCTGGGCGCCGCGGCCGCCGGCGGGCTGGCCGGCGTCGTGGTCGGCACGCTCGGCTACGCCCACCTCTCGCACGGCACCATCGCCCTGGCGCTGCTGGTCGTGGTCGCCGCGGTGCTCGCCCGGTCGGGCTCCGAACGCCTGGCACAGTGACCCCATGACCTCCACGCAGGCCACGGCACGGCCCGACCTCGCTGCCCGGGCGGACATCGCCGTCATCGGCGGCACCGGCTTCTACTCCTTCCTCACCGACCCCGAGGAGGTGCGGGTCGAGACGCCGTACGGCGACCCCTCGGCGCCGATCGCGATCGCCACCGTCGCCGGCCGACGGGTCGCGTTCGTCCCGCGGCACGGTGCCCACCACGACTTCCCGCCGCACGCGATCCCCGCTCGTGCCAACCTCTGGGCGCTGCGCTCCCTCGGCGTTCGCCAGGTCCTCGCGCCCTGCGCCGTCGGTGGCCTGCGCCCCGAGGTGGCGCCCGGCGACGTGGTCGTGCCCGACCAGCTCGTCGACCGCACCTACCGCCGAGTCCCGTCCTTCGTGGAGAGGGGAGCGGTGCACCTGCCCTTCGGCGACCCCTACTGCCCGGGGCTGCGCAGTGCCGTGCTCGGCGCCGCCCCCGACGTCACCGACGGCGGCACCATGGTCGTCATCGAGGGCCCCCGCTTCTCCACCCGCGCCGAGTCGCGCTCCTACGCCGAGCAGGGCTGGACGCTGATCAACATGACCGCGCTGCCCGAGGCGGCGCTGGCCCGCGAGATGGGGCAGTGCTACGCCTCGATCGCGCTGGTCACCGACATGGACGCCGGCGCCGAGGAGGGCAGCGGGGTCAGCCAGGAGGAGGTCTTCGCGCTCTTCAAGGCCAACCTCGAGCGGCTCACCGGACTGCTGTCGGCGACCATCGAGGCGCTGCCCGACCCCGACGGCTGCACCTGCGGCAGCTGGACCGACGGCGTCGACCTCACCTACGAGATCCCCGGCGGCACCGCGTGAGGGTGCTGCTCACCGGGTCCGCCGGCTTCATCGGGGCCGCTGTCGCCGAGGCCCTCGAGGCCCGCGGCGACGAGGTCGTCCGGGTCGACCTGATGCTGCCGATGGCGCACGGCTCCTCCAGCGCACCCGAGGACACCCACGCCCTCGACGTGCGCGAGGCCGCCTCGTCCGAGACCTGGGCCGGTCTGCTGCGCGGCGTCGACGCCGTGTGCCACCAGGCGGCCGTGGTCGGGGCGGGCGTCACGGTGGCCGACCTGCCGGCGTACGCCGCCCACAACGACCTCGGCACCGCCGCCCTGATGGCCGCGATGCACGAGGCCGGCGTGCACCGGCTGGTGCAGGCCTCGAGCATGGTCGTCTACGGCGAGGGCCGCTACACCTGCGCCGAGCACGGCGAGCAGGTGCCGGGCGTGCGCTCGCGCGAGGACCTCGACGCCGGTCGCTTCGACAACCCGTGCCCGGTCTGCGGGGGGCCGCTGGCCTGGGCGCTGGTCGACGAGGACGCCCGGCTCGAGCCGCGGTCGAGCTACGCCGCCTCCAAGGTCGCGCAGGAGCACTACGCCACCGCGTGGGTGCGCCAGGCCGACGCGGCGGCGGTGTCGCTGCGCTACCACAACGTCTACGGCCCGGGGATGCCGCGGGACACGCCGTACTCCGGCGTCGCGGCGATGTTCCGCTCCTCCCTCGAGCGCGGTGAGGCGCCGACGGTCTACGAGGACGGCGAGCAGATGCGCGACTTCGTGCACGTCACCGACGTCGCGCGCGCCAACCTCGCCTCGCTCGACGCGGTGCTCGAGGCGCCGGCGGGGCACCACCGCGCCTACAACGTCGCCTCCGGCCACCCGGTCGGCATCCGCCGGGTCGCCGAGCTGGTGGCGGAGGGGACCGGACGCGACCTCGCGCCGGAGGTGACCGGCGGCTACCGGCTCGGGGACGTGCGGCACATCGTGGCTTCGCCGGAGCGGGCGCGCGCGGAGCTCGGGTTCAGCGCGGAGGTGCTGCCCGACGTCGGGCTGACGGCCTTCGCCACCGCGCCCTTGCGTCCCTGAGGGTCCTCACCAGGTCGTGTAGGCCAGGTGCTGCACCGCGAGGGCCGTCACGACCTGCGCGAGCAGGGCGGGCGAGCGCCACCGGGGCGGCAGCAGCGCGACGGTGAGCGTCAGCCACGGCACGAACGGCACCCAGATCCGCTCGACCTCCGACTTGCTCATCCGTGACGCGTCGGCGGCGAGCACGACCAGCAGCATCGCACCGGCCAGCAGGAGGACGACGCGCTCGGGCTCGGGCAGCGCACGTTGTGCGTGCGGACGGACCCGGGTCACCAGCACGCCCAGCCCGCCCCACACGGCGGGGCCGGTGATGACGGCGAGGGCGGCGAGGTTGCCCCAGAGCCAGTACGACGCCGGGCGGATCGAGGCGATGCCGTCCCAGTAGCGCTCGTGCAGCACGGGGTAGGCCTCCCACCACGCGAAGCCGGCGACCGCGAAGCCGAGCACCGGCACCAGCGCTGCCGCCACGGTCACCGGGAAGACCGGCGTCCGCCAGGCTCGGCCGGCCGTGATGACGGCGAGCGCGACGAGCCCGACCAGCGGCATGCCGTAGGACATCAGCACCGAGCAGCCCAGGAGCAGGCCGGCCGCCACCGACCAGCCCCAGCGGCTGCATCGGTCGGGACCCTCGTCCCCGGGCCGGCTCGCGAGTGCGAGGCAGGCCAGTCCCCAGGCGACGACCGCACCGATCACCGCGTCCGCGGAGACCGCGACGAAGACGGCCACGGGGGACAGCGCGAGCGGCACCGCGAGCCGTCGGGCGAGGTCGTGGCCCGCGAGGGCGCGCAGCGTCACCAGCACCGCCACCGGCATCGAGGCGCCGACCACGGTGACCACGACACCGGCGGCCAGGTCGCCGCCGAGGCCCACCTGCACCAGCCCGACGAAGAACAGCAGCATCAGCGGCGGGTGCCCAGCGACGTGGGTCGGCCAGTTGCGGGGCGAGGCGTCGTAGGAGATGCGGTCGACGTACTCGGCCAGCAGCAGGCCCACGTCGTCGATCGAGCGCGCCGTGGGGAGGTACTCCACCGGGTGGCCCAGCACCCGCGAGAGCCCGCTCGGGCCGTCGACCAGGGCGAGGGCGAGGCACCACCCGAGCGCCAGGAGGTACGTCGCGAGCAGCAGGCCACGCCACGGCGCGACCCGCGCCCAGCGCACGCCCCACCACCAGCCGCCCAGGCCCAGCGCGATCGCCGGCAGCGTCCCGGGGCCGAACCACTGCGGGGCGAACCACCCGTGCAGCGGCGGGATCACCAGCTCCTCGACCTGGGAGCGCGGCGCCCGGGTGTGCACCTCCCAGCCGACCAGGTGCGGCACGGTGAACGCGGCGATCACCAGCAGCCCGACGAGCACGACGCCGACCGTCGCGGCGCGGTGGGACCCGGCGGTGGAGGGGGCTGCGGACGGGTCGCCGGACGGGTCGGCGGGCCGAGCGACCGCGGGGGAGGGCATGCCCGCGACTGTAGGGGGAGCCGCCCAGCGACCGCACCGCTCGACGAGGCGGTGTCACGAGGCCGTAAGAGTTGCCCCACCCCTGCGGTACCGGCCTCGGGCTACGGTCGCTGCCATGCCCGCACCCGACCCTGCCGTCCCGACGGCCGACCCGGTGGCCGGCCCCGTCGCGGACCTGGTGCTTCCGTGCCGGGACGAAGGCCCGGCCCTGGCGACGCTGCTGCCGCGGGTGCCGGCGCAGTTCCGAGTGATCGTGGTCGACAACGGCTCGACCGACGACACCGCCGCGGTGGCCGAGCGGCTGGGGGCCCACGTGGTGCGGGAGTCGACGCCGGGCTACGGCGCGGCCGTCCACGCCGGGCTGCTGGCCGCCACGCACGACCACGTCGCCTTCATGGACGGCGACGGCAGCTTCGACCCCGAGCAGCTGCTGCCGATGCTCGACGACGTGCGCTCGGGCCGCGCCGACGCCGCCCTGGGCCGCCGTCGACCGGTCGACCGCCGGGTCTGGCCCTGGCACGCCCGCCTGGGCAACAACATCATCGTCTGGTGGCTGCGTCGCCGCCTGAGCATGGCCGCCCACGACATCGCGCCGATGCGGGTGCTCGACCGACGCGCGCTGCTCGACCTCGACGTGCGCGACCGCCGCTTCGGCTACCCCGTCGAGCTGCTGCAGAAGCTCACCGTCGCCGGCTGGCGGGTCAGCGAGCACGACGTCGACTACCACCCGCGCGCCGAGGGCACCCGCTCGAAGGTCTCCGGGTCCGTGCGCGGCACGGTCCGTGCCGCCCGCGACTTCTGGCGGGTGCTGTCATGAGCGGCTCTCCCGTCGGCCCCGTGCGCGCACTGGTGCTCGCCAAGGCGCCCGTCGCCGGACGGGTGAAGACCCGGCTGGGCGCCGACGTCGGCCTCGAGCGGGCCGCCGAGCTGGCCGCGGCCGCGCTGCTCGACACCGTGGAGGCCTGCACGGCGGCGTACGGCGCGGAGCACTGCCACCTCGCGCTCGCCGGTGACCTCGCCGAGGCCGTCGACGGCCCTGCCCTGCTGGCCGCCACGCGGGGCTGGCACGTGCACCCGCAGCGCGGCGAGGGCTTCGACGAGCGGCTCGCCGCTGCGCACGCCGACGTCGCGGACTCGGGCCCCGGCCCAGTCGTGCAGGTCGGCATGGACACCCCGCAGCTGACCCCCGACCTGCTCCACCTCGTCGTCGCTGGGCTCGAGCGGCACGACGCCGTGCTCGGGCCCGCCGAGGACGGCGGCTGGTGGGTGCTGGCGCTGCGCGACCCGCACGACGCCGCGGTGCTCGCCGGGGTCGAGATGTCGACAGAGCGCACCCACGACGACACCCTGGCCGCCCTGCGCGCCCGCGGCCTGGAGGTCGGGACGGCGCCGGTCGAGCGTGACGTCGACACCGTCGCGGACGCCGACGTGGTGGCGGCCGCGTGCCCGTCCTCCCGCTTCGCCCGGGCGTGGCTGGGGGTGGACGCATGAGCCTGGCCGAGGAGGTCCCCGACCTGCACGACCGGTCCTTCAGCAGCCTCTTCAGCCACGCGCTGCGCGGGGTGCCGTGCCGGGTGCTCGGGCTCGACGGCGGGCCAACCGAGCTGCCGGTCCACGAGTGGACCCGCGCCGCGGACCCCCACGACGACGCCCTGCTCGCCGCGTGCGTCGGCGACACCCTCGACGTCGGCTGCGGTCCCGGGCGGCTCGCGCAACGGCTCGCCGAGGGACGCGACCGGCGGGTGCTCGGCATCGACGTCGTGCCGGAGGCCGTGGCCCAGACCAGGGCCCGCGGGGTGGCCGCGCTGCAGGGCAGCGTGTTCGACCCGATCCCGCGGGAGGGCCGTTGGCACACGGCGCTGCTGGCCGACGGCAACGTCGGCATCGGCGGCGACCCGCTGGCGCTGCTGGCCCGGCTCGGGGAGGTGCTCGCGCCCGACGGCCGCGTCGTGGTGGAGCTCGCCGCGCCCGGCGTGCCGTCGACCACCCGGTGGGCGCGCCTGGAGCTGGCCGGCACGACCAGCCGCCCCTTCCGGTGGTCGGTGGTCGGTGTCGACGGCGTCCTCGGCCTCGCCCGGGCGACCGGCTGGTCGGTCACGACCCGCGCACCGTTCGCGCCCCAGCGGTGGCTGGCCGTCCTGGAGCGGCGGCCGTGAGCCTGCTCCCGGCACTCCGACGAGCGCCCCGCGAGACCTCGCACCTGCGCAGCGCCGCCGTCACGGCCCGCGTCGGGCGGTGGCTCGGGATCTGCTTCGGCATCGCGTTCCTCACCGGCCTGGTGAGCCACTACGCGCAGAACCCCACCCAGCCGGTGCCATTCCCCACCAGCCCGTCGTGGGGCTACCGCCTCACCCAGGGGCTGCACGTGACCACCGGCATCGCCTGCATCCCGCTGCTGCTGGTCAAGCTGTGGAGCGTCCTGCCCCTGCTCGTCCGTGGGCTGCCCAGCGGCTGGGCGGCCCGCGCCCGCGACGGCGCCGAGCGGGCCTCGATCGCCGTGCTCGTCTCGGCCTCGGTCTTCCTGCTCGTGACCGGGCTGCTCAACTCCACCCAGTGGTACCCCTGGGACTTCTCCTTCCGCCGCAGCCACTACGCCCTGGCCTGGGTCGCGATCGGCGCCCTGCTGCTGCACGTCGCCGTCAAGCTGCCCACCATCCGTGAGGCGCTCGGGCGCGACGTCGACGACACCGCCCTCGACCGCCCCGAGGCCGTGGTCCGTGGCGGGCTCAGCCGTCGCGGACTCCTGCGCTCGACCTGGGTCGCCGCGGGCCTGGCCGTGCTGGCCACCGCGGGCTCGACCGTCCCGTGGCTGCGGCGCGTGTCCGTCCTGGGGGTCCGCTCCGGCGACGGCCCGGGCGGCGTGCCGATCAACCGCACCGCGGCCGCGGCCGGGGTCGAGGAGTCGGCGTCGTCACCGGCGTACCGGCTGGTGGTGGCGCACGCTGGCACCACCGTCTCCCTGACGCGCGAGGACCTGCTGGCCATGCCTCAGCGCTCGGAGGAGCTGCCGATCGCGTGCGTCGAGGGGTGGAGCGCCTCCGCGGTGTGGACCGGCGTGCGGCTGCGCGACCTCCTCGACCTCGTCGACGCCCCGCGCGGCGCCGAGGTCGAGGTGACCTCGCTGCAGGAGCGGGGCGCGTTCCGCGCGACCCTGCTGCAGGGCAACTTCGCCGACGACGACCGCACCCTCGTCGCGCTCGCGCTCTCCGGCGAGCCGCTCGACCTCGACCATGGCTACCCGGCCCGGCTCATCGCCCCCAACCGGCCCGGCGTCCTGCAGACCAAGTGGCTCTCGAGGCTGGAGGCGGTCACGTGAGCGCCGGTGGGACGGGACGGGTGAGCCCCGGACGCGCGGTGCTCGGCGCCGCGGGCGTGCTGCTGGCGGCGTACGGCGCATGGCTGCTGCTGTCGCGCCAGGACCTGGACCGCAACCTCGACGTGGTCCTGTGGCTGGCCGGAGGGGTGGTCGTGCACGACCTCGTGCTGGGCTCGGTGGTGATCGCGGTGTCGCTGCTCGCCACCCGGCTGCTGCCGGCCGTGGCGAGGCCGGCTGCGGGTGCGGGCCTCGTGGTGCTGGGCAGCCTGACGGTGCTGGCGGTGCCGTTCCTCGGTGGGTTCGGACGCGAGAACGCCCCGGAGAACCCGACGCTGCTGGACCGTGACTACACCGCGGGCTACCTCGTGCTCGTCGCGACCGTCATCATCGTGGTCGTGCTGCCCGTCCTGCTCCACACGCTGCGCTCACGTCGCGCCGCGCCCGAGGGGACCGGGGGCCGCTGATGGGGCGGGTCCTGGTGGTCGACGACGACGTGACCGTGCGCGAGGTGGTCGTGTCCTACCTGCGCGCCCACGGCCACGAGGTCGAGGAGACCGGCGACGGCGAGGACGCGCTGCGGCGGATGGGCCCACCGGGCCAGGCGCCCGTCGAGGGCGCCCCGGACCTGGTGGTGCTCGACCTGATGCTGCCCGGCGTGGGCGGGCTGGAGGTGTGCCGCCGGCTGCGCGCGCTGCCCGACCGGCGCGCCGAGGTGCCGGTGGTGATGCTGACCGCGCTGGGCGAGGAGGGCGACCGGGTCGCCGGCCTCGAGGTCGGCGCCGACGACTACGTCACCAAGCCGTTCAGCCCGCGCGAGCTCGCGTTGCGCGTCGACTCGGTGCTGCGGCGCGCGGGAGTCGGTCAGGACCCCGAGCCGACCACCGTGCTCACCGACGGCGACCTGGTGCTCGACGTCTCGCGCCACGAGGTGAGGCGGGCGGGGGAGAGCCTCGCGCTGACGGCGCGTGAGTTCGACCTGCTGCGCTTCCTGCTGGCCCACCCCGGCACCGCGTGGTCCCGCGAGGACCTGCTGGAGCGGGTGTGGGGCTGGAGCGTCGGGGACCTGTCGACGGTCACCGTGCACGTGCGCCGGCTGCGCGAGAAGGTCGAGGCCGACCCGAAGCAGCCGGCCCGGCTGGTGACGGTCTGGGGCGTCGGCTACCGCTGGGAGCCCGCCCCCGCATGACGCAGGACAAGCTGCAGATCGTCGCGATGGCGGTCGCGGCCGCGCTGGCGGTCGGGACGCTCGGGCTGGCGGCCGCCTGGGCGGTGCGCCGGCTCTCGATCGCCTGGCAGCTGGTGCTGGTGGCCGTCGTGCCGGTGCTCGGCATGCTGGCCGGGGTGCTGGTCGTCGCCCGGGCGATGTTCATCTCCGAGCACGACCTCGGCGCCCTCACGCTGGTCGCGGCCAGTGCCGCGGTCGTCTCGGTCCTGGTCGCGGTCGTGCTATCGCGAGCGGTCGTGGTGTGGTCGCGCGGACTGGCCGAGGAGGTGCGCCGGGTCGGGTCGACGGCGGCGTACGAACCGGTGACCGCGCGGGGCCCGGCGGAGTTCCGCCGGCTCTCCGAGGAGCTGGCCGCCACGCACCACCGGCTGGAGGAGGCGCGGGCCCGCGAGGCGCGGCTGGAGGAGGCCCGGCTCGAGCTGGTGTCGTGGGTCTCCCACGACCTGCGGACCCCGCTGGCCGGGATGCGCGCGATGTCCGAGGCGCTGGAGGACGGGATGGCCGCCGACCCGGCGCGCTACCACCGCCAGATCCGCACCGAGGTCGACCGGATGAGCCGGATGGTCGACGACCTCTTCGAGCTCTCCCGCATCCACGCCGGCGTGCTGCGTCTGGCCCCCGAGCCGGTGTCGCTCGGCGACCTGGTGAGCGAGGCGATCGCGGCCGCCGAACCGGTCGCCTCCGCCCGCTCGGTCGGGGTCGGCGGCTCCGTCGATCCCGGCCTGGAGGTGCAGGCCGATCCTGGTGCGCTCTCCCGGGTGGTCGCCAACCTGGTCGGCAACGCCGTGCGGCACACCGCGCCCGGTGGTCGGGTCGACGTCCAGGGACGCCGGCTGCCCGACGGCGGTGTCGAGATGTCGGTGAGCGACGCCTGCGGGGGACTGGCCGACGAGGACCTCGTCCGCGTCTTCGACGTCGCCTGGCAGGGCTCCGCCGCGCGTACGCCGGAGCAGCAGCCGTCCTCGCGCGGAGCCGGCCTGGGGCTGGCGATCGTCGCCGGGCTCGTCGAGGCCCACGGGGGGACCGTGCGGGTCGACAACCAGCCCGCCGGGTCGCACGGGTGCGTCCCCGGCTGCCGGTTCACCGTCACGCTGCCCTGAGCCTCCGCCGGCCTCCTCCCCGACTGCCGGCGTGTCGTGCGTGTCGCGCGCCGGATCGAACAGGTGTTCGGCTACCGTGCTGTCCACAGGCATGACGCGGAGCGAGGCTCTCCACAGTGCACGACACGCTGATCAGGCGTTGTCGGTGGCTCCCTCTAGCGTCGTCGATGTGCCTGGCCCACGACGAGAGAAGAGGACGACACCCATGGCTGGTGGAGATCGCGACAAGGCGCTGGATGCAGCGCTCGCCAACATCGAGCGGCAGTTCGGCAAGGGCTCGGTCATGCGACTGGGCGACGAGACCCGCGCCCCCCTGGAGGTGATCCCGACCGGTGCCATCGCGCTCGACGTGGCGCTCGGCCTCGGCGGCCTCCCGCGCGGCCGCGTCGTGGAGGTCTACGGTCCGGAGTCCTCCGGAAAGACCACGGTCGCCCTGCACGCCGTGGCCAACGCCCAGCGTGCCGGCGGCATCGTCGCCTTCATCGACGCCGAGCACGCGCTCGACCCGGAGTACGCCAAGGCCCTCGGTGTCGACACCGACGCCCTGCTGGTCTCCCAGCCCGACTCCGGTGAGCAGGCGCTGGAGATCGCGGACATGCTGATCCGCTCCGGTGCGCTCGACCTGATCGTCATCGACTCCGTGGCCGCGCTCGTGCCCCGCGCCGAGATCGAGGGCGAGATGGGTGACAGCCACGTGGGTCTGCAGGCCCGCCTGATGAGCCAGGCGCTGCGGAAGATGACCGGTGCGCTCAACAACTCCGGCACCACCGCGATCTTCATCAACCAGCTGCGCGAGAAGATCGGCGTGATGTTCGGCTCGCCGGAGACCACCACCGGTGGTCGCGCGCTGAAGTTCTACTCCTCGGTCCGCCTCGACGTGCGCCGCATCGAGACGCTCAAGGACGGCCAGGAGATGGTCGGCAACCGCACCCGCGTCAAGGTCGTCAAGAACAAGGTGGCCCCGCCGTTCAAGCAGGCCGAGTTCGACATCATGTACGGCAAGGGCATCTCCCGCGAGGGTGGCCTGATCGACGTGGGCGTCGAGGCGGGCCTGGTCCGCAAGGCCGGCGCTTGGTACACCTACGAGGGCGACCAGCTCGGCCAGGGCAAGGAGAACGCGCGCACCTTCCTGCGCGACAACCCCGACCTGGCCAACGAGCTGGAGAAGAAGATCCTCGAGAAGCTCGGGGTCGGCCCGACCGTCGACGCCGAGGCGCCCGCCGACCCGATCGGCGTGGATGACTTCTGATCGCTGCTGAGCTTGCGAAGCAGCGATGTCGGTGGTCGAGCGAGCGGCACGGCTGAGCTTGCGAAGCCGTGACCCGCGTGTCGAGACCTGGGACGCGCCAGCGGACTCGCTGATGGTGGTCGAGCGAGCGGCGCGACTGAGGGACGAAGTCGCGACCCGCGTGTCGAGACCTGGGTCGAAGTGCTCAGGCACCGGCCTTCGAACACCAGCGCCTGGACCTACGAGCTGATCGGAGACACCGGCCCGTGGACCCCGAGACCCGTCCCGCCCCTGACTGGGCGGGCGACGTCAGCCTCGGCGTGGACGCCTGGACGGGCGCCCGCGAGGCGAAGCAGGCACGCGACCGCGCCCAGCCGCCACCGGAGGACCCGGTGGCGGCGGGGCCGGACGCCGACCCCGAGCAGGTCGCGCGCACGATCCTGCTCGACCAGCTGACCGGGCGGGCCCGCAGCCGCAAGGAGCTCAGCGACAAGCTGCGCTCCAAGGACGTCCCCGAGGACCTGGCGACCCGGCTGCTCGACCGCTTCGAGGAGGTCGGCCTGGTCGATGACGAGGCGTTCGCCCGCAGCTGGGTCGCCGGTCGGCAGTCGGCCAAGGGCCTGGCCCGCCGGGCGCTGGCCCAGGAGCTGCGCCGCAAGGGCGTGGACGACGAGGTCGCCCGCGAGGCCCTCGACGAGCTCGAGCCGGAGCAGGAGGAGCAGGCCGCGCGCACCCTGGTGCGCAAGAAGCTGCGCTCGCTGAGCCGTGTCGACGACGTCACCGCCACCAGACGGCTGGTCGGCATGCTGGCCCGCAAGGGCTACGGCTCGGGCATGGCGTTCGCCGTGGTCCGCGACGAGCTCTCCCGAGCCGGCCGCGACGACCCGACCGACGACGGCGACCTGGACTGACCCGAGCCGACCGTCCTGTCCGTCGAACCGGCGTATCAATGCGCCGGTTCGATCCGTCGCTCCCGCCGAGCCGGCGCACCCTTGCGTTGGTTCGCGCTCGCCGCGAGCGGTGCGTGATCCACGGTCGAGCACGACGAACGCGTTGAGATCTCCCCGCCGTCGTTGCACGGGCCCCGAAGTGCCTGCACTGCGGCAGATCAGTGCGCGCTGACGCGCGCGCACCAGGCGGCAGAAGAGCGCGCGCGGCCGCGCACGCTAGGCGGCAGGAGAGCGTGCGATTCCTTGGCCTAGAGGTCTGGACGCGCTCTGCGAACATGTGACCGTGGAACAGACTGAGGACGGGTGTTTCGCCGTCAGCGCGGACGAGATGCGGATCCTGCGCCAAGGGCTCTTCGTCACCATTCACCACGGAGACGACGCCTTCCGGAGCGCCGCTCACACGATCACCGGGTATGAACTCGACGAGTTCCACCAGTTGATGTGGCAGATCGATGAACTCAACGGCCACAACGACGAGATTCGTCGCCTGCTTAGCGGCCAGATAGAAGAACTAGGTGCGCTCAGCCTTCCCGAACTCAAGAAGCGGGCTCAACTGCTCCGCGACGTCGTTGGCTCCGCCGATCGCTACGGTGTCGACGTGCCGCTTCGGCTCCGTGAGGGTCAGGCCCCGCCTTCCTGATCGCAGTGCGCGCTCATCGTCGAGAGCGCGCGGCAGAAGCGGATGTGCCAGTCAGTCCTGTAGGGCTGGCGGGCACGACTTGGCTGGCCTGCGCCTCATCTGGGCCAGAGGTCGCACGGAGCCCTCGAACAGCGTGATGGCGGCCAGTGCACACACATGATTGTTGGTGATGCGCTGCCCCGAGACAGGGAGCGGGTACTCAGGCAGGTCATACCAAGCGCAAATGTGCTGCACCTTCTGATCCGCCCTGGGTCTGTTGGAGGCTCGGGCTATTGGATTCCGACCAGGGATTGGTCGGTCCGTTTTGTAGCGTAGAACGCTTGCTCGAACTCTGCTGGTGGCACGTCGTCGAGGTAGCCGTGGAGGCGTTCGTGGTTGTGCCAGTGGACCCAGGACAGCGTCGCAAGCTCGACGTCCTCGACGCTTTTCCAGGGTCGGCCTTCACGTGCAGGGCCGCGGATCAGCTCGGCCTTGTAGTAGCCGTTCACGGTCTCTGCCAGGGCGTTGTCGTAGGAATCACCGACGGTCCCTATCGAGGGAACCGCGCCGATCTCGGCCAGGCGCTCGCCGTATCGAATCGACGTAAATTGACTGCCGGCGTCGCTGTGACACCGCAGGCCGGCCAGGTCGGTGCCGCGTGACCAACGGGCCATTTCGATCGCGTCGAGGACCATCGCGGTCCGCATGTGCGAGGCCACGCGCCACCCGACGATGGTCCGGGAGTAGACGTCGATGATGAAGCAGACGTAGGCGATCCCGGCCCAGGTCGGCACGTAGGTCAGGTCGGTGACCCACAGCTGGTTCGGTGCCGTGGCAGTGAAGTCACGACCCACCAGGTCGGGGTGGCGCGGCGCAGCCGGATCGGGCTTCGTGGTCCGCACGCGCTTGGTACGCCGGACCCCTTCGATCCCTTCGGCGCGCATGAGCCGCGCGACCTGGTCACGGCCGATGTCGTGACCACCGCGCCGGGCGGCTTTCCAGATCTTGCGGGCGCCGTAGACCCGGTAGTTCTGCTCCCACAGCCCCCGCACGATCGGCGCCATCACCGCATCGCGCCGCGCCCGGGCGCAGGGTCGGCGGTTCTTGTACTCGTAGTAGCTGCTCGGGGCCACCTGCAGCACGCTGCAGATGAGCTCGACCCCAAGACGCTGGCCGGCGACGATGTCGTCGCGGTTGGCGTCGATGAACGCGGCTACTTCTTGTGCTGGCGGTCGAGCTCCGCCCCGAAGAAACTTGCTGCCCGCTTCAGGATCTCGTTAGCACGCTTGAGCTCACGGTTCTCCTGCTCCAGCGCCTTCAACCTTGCCGCATCGCTGGTGCTGGTCCCGGGCAGGTGACCCTCGTCGATGTCGGCCTGACGCACCCAGGACCGCACTGACTCGGTGCCGTACCCCAACTGGGACGCGACGCGCTGCACCGTGCCGTGCTCGGTGCCGAGCTCAGCACGCAAGGCCCTGACCATCCGCACCGCAGCGGCCTTCTCTTCGGGGCTGTAGCGACGCGTGGTCGGCTTCCCCGGGGTGGTGTCCTTTCGTCCTCAGTTAGGTCAAGGGCTCGCTGCACGTGCGCATCCTCTGCGTAGTCCCAGAGCGCACGCGCGATGAGTCGCTTAGACAAACTGACCTGGACCTGAAGACGCGGCTTCGACAACTCGGCCAGAGACATCGGCTTCATGCGCCGAGTATCCCGTACAGCCCTCCGCTCATCGGCTGCTTGTTCCATTGACCCCAGAACCGGTGCCTGGCGAGGCTCGGTTCAGGCGTCCGGGCCGTTGCTCTCTCATCGGCTGCCCACGCTGGTCGTGTGGCTCTCTTTTGGCCTGCGCGGCCCGGGCGTCGCCAATGGGTCAGGAGAGGCTCAAGAGGGGTTTGCCTAGCTCGAAGCAGCGTTGCCCTCCCGACTCGACAACCGTCAGTGATCGAGCAGGAGGACAGTGTCGTGAGGGCAACGGATGCGCGGGTCGTGATCGGGATGGACCCGCACAAGCGGTCGGTGACCATCGAGGTGATGGCTGCCGATGAAGAGGTCCTTGGTGGTGGCAGGTTCGGCACCGACACCGCCGGATTCAAGTCGATGCTGGAGTTCGTGACCAGGTGGCCGGACCGGGTCTGGGCCATCGAAGGCTGCAACGGCATCGGACGCCACGTGGCGGTGCGGTTGCTGGCCGAGGGGCACGAGGTCGTCGACGTGCCGCCGAAGCTCTCTGCTCGTGCGCGGGTCTTCGCCACCGGTCAGGGTCGCAAGACCGACGCCACCGACGCCCACTCCGTCGCGCTGGTCGGCACCCGGATGGCGGGCCTGCGTCCGGTGGTCCACGACGAGCAGCTCGCGGTGCTGCGGCTGCTGGTCGATCGCCGCGCCTCGCTGGGCGATGACCACACGCGGATGGTCTCCCAG
>LULF01000061.1_pt1 | contig 37490 bp, 34 predicted proteins | sample 728221 | NCBI WGS metagenome assembly LULF01 (sample SAMN03860296, study PRJNA289734) | marine metagenome | biome: seawater column; feature: ocean; material: water; isolation source: Red Sea water column Station 169 - depth 500m | place: Saudi Arabia: Red Sea | collected 2011-10-15 | depth 500 m | reverse complement strand
ATTTCCCGTTGCCTAGCGAGGTTGAAGTATTCAGCAATAATTTGAAAGCGTAATTCTCGTCTTTGTTCAACAAGACTTTCTTTTGTTCTTTCATATGTTTCTTGGGCATTGAGAAATTCGAGATAATCTTTTCCCCAATTAAACAAAGTATAATCTTCAATTTCTAAACCTATAGAGCCATGTGGGGTTTGTGGGGACTCAGCATTTAAGTCAGTATCGCGATAGAAGTTGTCTACATGATGGTCTGGATTTGTTTTCATTGTCAGGTTAATATTAGGAAAATAAAAATCATCCTTTGAATCTTGATAAGAAATTTCGTTGAGTTCAAATCGGTATTTCCTTATCATTTGGAGACTATTTTTTCTTAGACCCTCTTCAATGGCATCGCGAAGAGAAAGAACTCTTGCTTTGTTATTTAAATTTAAGTTAATTTTTTTATTACTGAAGTTCTCTTCAATTTCCTCGAGATCTTGGGCCATAAGATGACTAGACGGCATAAATAATAGGTAGCAAATGATAAATATATACATTTTTGTCCCAAATTAAACTTGTGTGCTAAAAAAGTCTAGCATCGTAAAATTAGGACGAAAAGAAAAAACTTTAGCTTAAAGAGTTATGCCAGGGCAGCCTTTTCTAACAATATTTTCTTCCATCGCTTTTATTCTAATTTGAGTTAAGCGGACGGTATTTTTTAATTGTGTTTTATTAAGTTTTAATCTTTGCTTGACCACTTCCTGATTGTCTTTAGCTCTTTCTCTTAGCTTTTCATTGCGCAATAACATTGTATTGAGCTTTTGTTGGTATTTGATTTTTTCATTTCTTTCTTGCAGTAGTGATTTACATCTTCTCGATATAATGGGGTCTTCTACTACAGTATTTGATGAGCTTTGGGACCACGAGATTTTAGGGCCTATAAATATAATACAAATAATAATGCTGAAAATGATCTTCATAGATGTATTGTACAAGATCATATGGAAAATGATAGGGTGCAAAAATGACTTGATTTCTCTAGAGATAGACATGGCCATATGAAAGTATATTCGTTAAAATTTAGATGTTTATAAAGAGTGTAAATTATGTCTAAGTATCTTATTTTAGTTCCGGCTCGCTTTGGGTCGACTCGCTTTCCTGGAAAGCCTTTGGCAAAGATTTCTGGAAAGCCAATGATTGAGTATGTTGTGAACAATTGTCAGCAAAGTGGCTTTGATTATGCCGTGGTTACTGATAATGATGAAGTTGAGGCCATCGTAAAAGGTTTCGGTGGAAATATTGTTAGAGTTGATGATCAAGTAAGTACTGGTTCAGAACGGATAGCACTGGCTTATGAGCGTTATTTTTCTAACTTCGGGTATGAATATATCATTAATGTTCAAGGAGATGAGCCTCTTTTAAAAGGAGAGATCATTCGACAGATTGGACAGGAGCATGGAGAGTCTTCTTACGATATTTTTACTGGTGTTAAAAAGCAAAGTTCAGAGAATAAAGATTATTTAAATCCCAATATTGTAAAATGTATTTGGTCAGGTCAAACTCAGCAGTGTTTGTATTTTTCTCGAGCAGCAATTCCTTATGTTAGAGAAGAAAGAGAATATTCTTGGTTTCAGCATATTGGAATTTATAGCTATACAACAAAATCACTGCAGGACTTTGTAAAACTTAAGGCGTCTTATTATGAAGAAGTTGAAAAGTTAGAACAGCTACGAGCTTTGGAGAGTGGATTTACTATTGGGGCAAAGAATTTAAATATTAACCTGGTTGGGGTTGATACACCTGAAGATATTGAAAAAGTGGAAAGGATAATAAAGTGAGTAAAAAAAATAAGAAGTATATTTTTATTACAGGGGGTGTTTCTAGTTCATTAGGCAAGGGATTAGCAGCAGCAGCTATTGCGTCTTTGATAGAAAGGCGTGGTATTTCAGTAAATATGTTAAAAATGGATCCCTATATAAATGTTGATCCTGGAACGATGAGCCCGACTCAGCATGGGGAAGTCTTTGTCACTGATGATGGAGCTGAAACAGATCTTGATTTAGGTCATTACGAGCGTTTTACAAGTCTTACTCTCTCTAAAAAAAACAATTTTACCACTGGACAGGTTTATTTAAGAGTTATTGAGAATGAAAGAGAGGGAAAGTACCTAGGAAAAACTGTTCAGGTTGTTCCCCATATTACAGATGAAATAAAAAGAAGGATTCACTTAGCGGCTGAAGACTGTGATCTGCTGATAGGGGAGATCGGAGGAACAGTTGGTGATATCGAGTCTTTACCGTATATGGAGTCGATTAGACAGTTTTCACATGATGTTGGTAAAGAAAATGTAGTTTTTATCCATCTTGTTTTAATTCCTTATTTACAAGCGGCTGGAGAGTTAAAGTCTAAACCAGCACAACATTCAGTTAAGGAGCTTAGAGAGATTGGTTTGTTCCCTAATGTCATTCTTTGCCGGGCTGATCGAGATATTGAGCAGGATATCTTAGATAAGATTTCATTATTTTGTAATGTTCCAAAGGATAATGTTTTTAAATCGCTGGACTTAGATTCAATTTATAAAGTTCCTTTAGAATTTTATAAACAAGGCTTGGATTCAAAAATTTGTGAATTGTTAGGTATTTGGTCCAAGGCTCCTAATGTAAAAGATTTGGAGCAAGTTATATATAATGTTGAAAACCCTAAGTCTAAAATAAGAATTGGTATTGTAGGAAAATATACGGACTTAATTGAGTCTTATAAATCCTTGGATGAAGCTTTAAAGCATGGGGCCATCGCCAATCAGGTTGAACTGGAATTAGTCTATATTGATGCTGAAGAGGTGGAGTCTGGAAATCAATCTGATCTTAACTCTGTCCACGGAGTTCTCATTCCCGGAGGCTTTGGGCAAAGAGGTACTGAAGGTAAAATCGAAGCTATTAAATTTGCTCGAGAAAATAAAATCCCATTTTTTGGAATTTGCTTAGGAATGCAATTGGCCATTATTGAATTTGCGAGGAATGTTTCAGGAGTTGCTAAAGCAACATCTATGGAGTTTAGTCAGCAAGGAGAATTTGTTGTTCATTTTATGGAAGGACAGTCTGAAAATATGGCGAAAGGTGGGAGTATGCGACTTGGAGCCTATGATTGTAGTTTGGTAAAAGGTTCACTTGCTCACAAAATTTATGGAGAACTCGATATATCGGAAAGACATCGACATAGGCTTGAGGTGAATAATAAATATATTAAAAAATTAGAAGAGTCAGGAATGGTTATCTCCGGAAAAAATAACAAGTTAGACTTAGTTGAAGTTATAGAGATTAAAGAACATCCCTATTTTATAGCATGTCAATATCACCCTGAGTTTAAATCGAGACCTTTTCATCCTCATCCTCTTTTTAAAACATTTGTTGAGGCTGCATATACTAATTTTAAGGAAAAAAAATGAAAGAAAAAATGGATATTTTTATTGGGCCATGTGTACTTGAAAGTGAAAAGCTCGCTTTGGAAGTTGCGGATTTTTTAGTCAAAGAATTGGAACCATATAAAGATAAGATTCAACTTAACTTTAAAGGCTCATTTGATAAGGCCAATAGAAGCTCAATTGACTCCTATCGTGGTCCTGGGATTGATGCTGGCTTAAAGATTTTAGAAAGAGTTAAAAAAGATTACGGACTACCGACTTTAACTGATTTTCATTCTCCTGAGCAAGCTGATCTTGTGGCCAGTGTTGTCGATACGCTACAGGTTCCAGCTTTTCTTTGTAGGCAAACGGATATAATTGTAGAAGGCGCTAAAGCTTGTAAAAGATACGGAGGAAGACTGAAGGTTAAAAAAGGCCAGTTTCTGGCCCCGGCAGATACTAAAAATATTGTCGAAAAAGCAGCAAACTTTATTTCGCTAGAAAATATTCTCTTAACCGAGAGAGGAACTAGTTTTGGTTATAATAATTTGATTGTTGATATGGCCAGTTTTCAGATTATGAAAAGCTTTGGTGTAAAGACCATTCACGATGCGACTCATTGTGTTCAAATGCCTGGTGGGTTAGGCAAATCAACTGGAGGCAAGCGAGATCAAATATTTACACTGGCCAAAGCTGCCGCAGCAGCGGGGGCGGATGGCTTTTTTATGGAAGCTCATCCAGAACCTGAAAAAGCTCTCTCAGATGCGACTAGCCAGCTACCTTTAGAAAGAGTGAAAGAGCTTATTGATATTATTCTTAAAATAAAAGAAGTTGTATGATGAATCAAAAAAACTCAGATTTGAGAGAAATTGCACGTTTGTATTGTGATAAATTAGAAAAAATTAAACTATGCCTTTTTGATGTTGATGGAATCTTAACTGATGGTCGAATCTTTTGGGCATCAGAAGAGGTTGGCTTTAATAGGCAGTTTCATACTCATGATGGCTACGGAATGAAAATTTTGATGCAAGCAGGACTTGAAGTCGGTATTATTACCGGTGGAGATTCTTTAGGAGTGAAAAAGCGCTTTGAAGCTTTAGGTATCAATTATCTTTATATGGGAAATGAAGATAAGCGCAAGGCTTTTGCCCAGGTTTTAGAAAAAGCTAAAGTTTTACCTGAAGAAGTTTTGTATATTGGAGATGAATTTTTTGACCTTCCTATTTTAAAACAGGTAGGTTTTTCGGCCACTGTCCCTTCGGCAAGTATTGAAATTAGAGAAGCTGTGGACTACGTCACAATAAGAGATAGTGGCCATGGATGTGCAAGAGAGGTTATGGATCTTGTAAGGCATGCTCAAAAAATTGTCCCTAAAATAGAATATTAGTATGAGTTTGGGAAAGAAATTATATAAATCTAAAGCAATGGTGTCTGTGCAATTCGTTATTGACTTTATTGCTTGTATTTTATTTTTAAATTTGTATTTCCAAACGTTTAAAGACCCATTATTTATTAAAAATTTTACTCCTCAGTTTAAAGATGTTTTGGACTTTCATCTAATGTATCCACAAAACTTGATTGTCTATCTTATGGCCGTACTCACGCCTGCTATATATTATGGCCATATACGAGGAGTTGTTTTGTATGAAAAAGGGATTGTTATAAATAGAGGATTACCCTTTTTTAATATGACCATACCTTATAGTATGATTGAAAAATATGAAGTTATTTATAAAAAGTATTTTATCTCAATTAAAAGAAAAGATACTCAAGATGAATATATGTTTACTGTTCGAAATATAGACCGAGCTGTGGCCATCTTTGATCAACAAGGAATAAAAGGGGACTTAGGGCACGCTTCAGCTGGCCATATTAATTCACATAAAAAGCTCATTTTTATTTTCTTTGTTTTAGGAGTTTTAATCTCTCTTATTCAGTATTCAGGTTTTGTTGGAGAAATTTTTAGGTGAGGTATAACTCGCAGCTTTAATTAAACGATTTACAATTCCTGAAAAATCTTCTTGAACAAGATACTGCTCTTTGAGTTTAAAAATGAGACAAGAGTGACTTTCTTTATCGAGTTCTCTCATTTTACTGTATAATTGTCTTGCGGCCATGGTCGGTTTATCCGGAATATCCCAATAAAGTGGATTTTTAAAAATATTATTGGGGATATGATCCTTGGCAAGTTGGTTTCCAATTTGAAGGATAAGAGGAAGTTTGGGCATGTAATGATGTTTTAGGTGTCCAGGAGCAATCGGACTTTCATGGTAAGTGACGGGTATATCGAGTTGATGATTTTTTAAAGTTTTTTCAATATCACTTTTTTGAAGCATACCAGGTCTATAGATTAGAATTTCATTATTTTCTAAGCCTAAGATCGTTGATTCAATGCCAACCTGACATTTTCCACCATTAACAACAGGAAGATCTGGAAATTCTTGTTTCACATGTTGGTAATCAGTAGGCGAGGTTTTTGTAAACTTGTTTGCACTGGGGGCGGCCAGAGGTGCATGAAGTTTTTGGATAATTTTAAGGGTGAGAGGATGGTCAGGCATGCGTAAACCAACAGTTTGCAAACCAGAAGTAATCGTTTCAGAGATACTATCGTTTTTAGGGACAACAAAAGTTACTGGACCTGGCCAAAACTCTTTGGCCAAAATATCAAAACATTTAGGCCAATGATGAGTGCAAGATTTTGCCTGCTCAATTGAGTTTACATGAACAATCAGTGGGTCAAAAAATGGCCTTTCTTTGATTTGAAAGATTTTTTGGATAGCAGCTTGAGACTTGATGGATCCAGCAAGTCCGTAAACGGTTTCGGTTGGCAAAGCAACAACACCACCTTCTTTTAAAATTTTGACAGCTTCATCAATATTTGTCATTAGTCTTCAGTATTAATTGGTGTGACAACATGTCCATTATTAAACCTATCTATTACACCAAGACCTGTAAATTGACCAGATTTAAAGAAGGTTTGAAAGCTTTTTCCATCAGATGTTTTCGCAGTTAAGTCTCCATGGAGAAAGACATTTTCGGCCCCGAAGAGGCGAGTTAAGTCATTTATAGATTTAGAGCGTGAAAAATAGTACCCCATAAAATGTTTAAACTTAATGAGGTCTATATGATTATACCGCTCTAGGTAATTTATATATTTAAAATAACGCCGGAGTAGGTTTTGAGCGCAACGTTGTGGTCCTCTAAGGATTCGGTGTGAAAGTCTACGCCTTTGCCTTTCGTTGTAAAACTTTTTTCTGTCGTAATTTCTGACTCGACAAATATCAAGGGAAGCCTCAATGATTTTTTTTACAGGTAACCGATTAAAGAAGAAAAGTGCGTTAGAGCCGACTTCGAGAGTTGAGTTAATCGTTATAGGCCCACGAAGTTTTTCCTTTTTTATTTGGGGTCTAACTAAGCTTGCAATATTTGTGAGTCTACTGGCATAACGAAGGGCGGCTTTCTTATAAGTTCTTTGATACCATTTATGAGTTTCGGCGACAAAAAACTTGTGTTGAAGACGTACTGAAAAATTATCTTCATTGTAGACATTAGCTGCTCCCAGTTCCTTCATTTGTTCGTACTCAATAAGCATTTTTTTATTAATTTCAGCTTTGTTTTTAATGGCCGTCTCAAAGTTAAAAATTCTTTTAATCAGAGAATGAAAAAGCCTACTGAAAAAGTTTTGAACATATTTAATAGATTCAGAGTAGTTTTTAAAGAATGTTTTTTCCACACCATTTTTTATGATTTTAATTTGTTCTGTTGCTCTTTTTTTCATATTTCCCAGTAAAAGAAAATTAAAACGCGAATTAAGATTTTCTTTCATCCTTTCTTCGTGCCCTGTGATATTATCACTCCAGAAGTTCACTTCTGGCTTTCCTTTAATCATCGAATGAAATTCTGAGCGCATGAAACGATCATGATTAATTTTAAAACGATCAGGGTTATAGAAACTTAAGTAGGTTTTACTTGTGTTTCCATATTCGTATTCCAGATCATAGGAGAGGAGTAAAATATTAAGTAAATTAAAAAAGTCGTATTGAAGACTTAGGTGTGCACCTGTTGAAATGGTTTTATTTTGCTTAATTGAAACACGTAGAAATTCTTCTGGTTTAGGATTATCTTGAGGGCCTAGTCCTTGTAACATGACTTCATTTTTATAAGCTGTTTTGGTGAGAACTCCGGCTTGGAGTTCTAAACCGTTTCCGGCTGGCGCTCTAACCACCCCACCTGCATTATAAGTAAAAATATCGGTTTTTTTCATAACCTCGTAGGGAGAAATACTGAGCGCTCCTTGAGGATTAAATTTTAAAAAGGAGAGAAAGAGTTTTGAAAAATCAGACTTTAGTCCTTTAAGGTATGTGTCAGCAAAGTGATAGTGATGATATTTCCTGGTAAAGGTAACACCTGCAAAGGCACCAATTTGACTTTTAGAGACTTCAAGTAAGTTTTTTTGTTTAAGCTTAGATAAAAGAGTTGCAGCTTCGACAAAAATTGTAAAAGTATCATGAACAATCCATCTGTCAGTAAAAAGCTCAGGAGCTATCTCTCGATTAGCTGTCACATCATAATTAAGCATAGGCTTATGCCAAGTAAACCCGCTAAAGTTGAGGACTCCTCCTCCTAGGTCATGATTTTCAATGAGTTTTTCTGTTTGGCTAAGTCCTATATTTTTATATTCACCTCCAAGTATTCCCGTGAGTTCATTAATAAGGGGAGAGATATTTGGCGACTGTTTTGAAACTTGACCTTGTGAATTTATATCTTGAGTCTTTAACCCTCTAATATTTTTAGACTTTTGAACTGTTTCAAATTTCTTTTTAAGTTCACCTTTAAGCTTAAAATGTTTAAATTCGTAGGCATGAGCTTGGTTTATTCCAAAATAAAACAGACCGGTTAGGATAATGAGCTGTATTTGTAATAAATTTTTCATATCATCCTTGAGTTTTTTGTATGTTAAATGCTATAAATCCGATCGGAGTGTAATATTGAAACTTAAGGCAATTTTTGCCTATGCAGTGAGAATAGATATGGATACTAAGAAATTCAAGGCATTACTTGATGAACAAATGAGTTGGCCAGATTATTACAATTTTAAATTTATTACAAAAACTGAGAAAAAACATCTCTTATTAGAGGAGTTATCAGATCATTCTATAGATGAAAAACAGTCAAGAAATGGAAAATATACTAGCATAACAAGTCGAAAAATTCTTTATTCTTCCGAAGAGGTTATTACAGTCTACAAAAGAGTAGGTCAGATAGAAGGTGTCATTACGCTTTAAAATAAAGGAGATACACCATGTATGGATATGCCCTAGTTATTGGTGCTGGTGCCTTTGGGACAAGTATTGCTTCGGTTTTGAGTGAAAATTTTGAAACAGTTTACTTGAAGGTACGATCTCAAGATATTTATGATTCGATAAAAAATGGTGAGAACTCAGTTTATTTACCTGGACAAAAATTACCTGGAAATTTACGGCCAGTTTTATCTTGGGAAGAATTAGACGAACTGGTGAAGGATGAGCAACCTGAGCTTTTAGTTAATGGGCTCCCTACTGGTGCCATTCATTCATTTTACTCACAAAATCAACAACGTATTGCTAACTATCTTAAACAGAAGATCCCTTTTGTTTCTATTTCTAAAGGGATTGACCCTGATACTTTAGAATTATCAGATGATCTTTTTCGGGATTATTTTCCTTATGAGCAAGACTATATTACTTATCTTTCTGGGCCTTCTTTTGCTAAAGAGATAGTGGATAAACAAATTACTCTCGTTGCCCTTGCTGGGAAAACACCTGAAACTTTACTGGATGTTTGCAGTAAAATGGGAACCGATTATTTTAGATGTATGCCGACCTATGATGTAAAAGGTGTTTTATTGGGAGGGGCTTTAAAAAATATCTTGGCCATTGCTGGTGGAATTTTGGAAGGTTTAGGATATAACCATAATACCAGAGCGGCTTTAATTACAAGAGGGATTAATGAAATGCTTCGTTTTGGAAAAGTCTTTAATGGAAGACCTGAAACTTTTTATTCTTTTTCAGGAATGGGAGATTTGATTTTAACCACAACTTCTTCTTTATCTCGAAATAAAACTTTTGGGCTGGATATTGCCAAAAGTACCAGGACTCCAGAAGAAATTATTAACTCTCAACGTTCTGTAGTTGAGGGATATAAAACAACAAAAGCGGCTTATAATCTGGCCAAAAAATATCATATTCGAGCTCCCTTATTTAATGGTGTTTATAAAATTCTCTATCAAAACGTTGATCCTAGAGATGTTCTTAAACAGTTAATGAAGCTTCCTATTCAATCGATAGAATGAGCATAGAAGTGCTTACTATTTGAGGCAATATTTAAAAATTCTTAATATTTCATCTTGTTGTGATTTTTATAAGTCCTAGTAATTACATAGTTTTTAAGTTTTTTATTACAATGTTGTGCAGGGTGTTACGATAATAAATATGAGGTTGAGATGAAATATTTCATTTGGTTTATTGTTTTAAGCTTCCTTGTTTCTTGTCAGAGTGAAGTCAAGATTGAAAGTTATGTAAGTGATGCTCAACGAGCAAGGGGACAGCTATTTTATGCCGAAACTCATCCTCTAGGAACTGGTCTTAAAGTTGATCAGCTAGATTTAAATCTATCTGATTCACAAACACTTTATGCCATTAAAAGAAATGAACAGGGAGAATTTGTAACTAATTCGTCTGTTTCCTGGAGCCTTAGTGGGGCGGTAGGGAGTTTAACCATTCAGTCAGGGGGAAAGTCAGCTATTTTTAATGCAACAAATGTAGGGAGTGGAGAAATTCGTATTATAGTAGATAATGAAATTGTTCAAAGAATTAGCGTAGATGTTCTTTATAATGAATTAAATGTTTCCAATCTTGTTGTAAGTTCGATTACAAGTTCTTCTTTTATCGCAACTGTAGATGTAGTAGGAGGAACTCCTAGTGCCAATCATGAGTTGTTTTATTGCAATGCCACTCTTACTCCTGGATGTGATCCATTAAGTGGAAGTCGTTCTGTTATGGGCCAAGTAGGGGCGACCCAAAGTATAGCGATAAGTGGGCTGAGTAATCCTACGGATGATTATAATATTGCTGTTCGCTCAACAGATTCAGTTCCGGTTAATGGAGCTTTATTGAGTAGTAATTTGACTTTAATGGGGGAAGCGATTTCTATTTCAAACTTAGTGATTACAAATCCTTCGCTTAGTGGAATGAATCTGACGATTGATTTTACAGGTGACTCAGAAGCAAGTGCTAGTGTGAGCGCTTATTATTGTAACGAAACGGATAGTCCTGGATGTGACCCTTTAAGCGGTGATTCAATTGTGATGACACGTGGAAGTTCGACTTATTCAGCTTCCATTAGTGGGTTGAGTTCACCTTTCGATGAAGCTGATGAGCTTAATATAAGAATTGTTGCTGTTGATAGTGATGGAGTTTCAGGCTCTCCCCTTAGTGATAGTGATTATTTAGCAGACTTAAGAGTAGACAATCTTTCTGGGAAAAACTTTACTGCAACTTCATTTGATTATTCTGTTGATATTGTAGAAACAAATACCAATGCATCAGCAACTTTATTTTATTGTAATGAAACTGATAGTCCCGGTTGTGATCCTCTTGCTGGGAATTCTGTCTTTATGGTTAGAAATGGAGCTAAGTTTGAAGGTTCAGTGACAGGTTTAACTTCTCCAAATGACCTTGGAGATCTTTTAAATATTCAAGTTGTCGCTTCTGATCCTGATGGTGAAATTCATTTGGAGAGCATGAGTGAGACGAGAAGATTAACAGATATTTATTTTTCCGAAATAGACTTTAATGTTATTAATATTGATAATTTTTATGCATCGGTTGATCGACTTAATGATACGAATGATACAAATAGTAATTTAGATATAAAGCTTTATTGGTGTAATGAAACAGATAGTCCTGGCTGTGATCCTTTTATCAATGGAGGCTACGATACAGTGGGAGGCTGGTATGAGTATGGGTTTGATGTTCAGGGATTAACTGAGGACCCGGGTGACACCATTAAGGTAGGAATTCGAGCTATTGATCCCGATGGATTGTATGTTGAAACAACCGATCTAGGAACAACTGTTGATATTGTATCTTCTTTTGTCATACCAAATCCTGTTACAATTTATCGTTCTGTCGGTCCTGGGCAAACAACAGCATTGGATACAAATGCAACTGGAAACTTAACTATTTCTGGAGGCACGAATGCAAGTTTTTCTTCGGATGTCTCAAGTCAAATTGGAGTAGGAGATGCTCTTTTTTATGATACAAACGGAGATGGTACTTTAAACTTTTTGGCCTTTATATCCGCAAGAGTTTCAAATAGCTCCTTTACAGTTCAGTCTGTCACAGGTGGGAGTGTTGCTAACCTCTCAGCTCCTTACGCTTGGAAAATTTACCGATCTTATACGAGTGTTTCTGATGCTGTTAGTGGAAGTGAGAATTCGGGAATAGCTTTAGATTCTAATATTGATGGAAGTTTATTAAATTTTGATAGTTGGAGTGGGGGAAAGGATATTAGTGCACAAACAGGTTCAGATGAGCATTGGTTTTTTGCTTTATATGCTGGAGTTCAAGCAGACACTTCTGGCTTTTCAACTAGTGGCTGGACAAAAGATCGAGCACAAAAACTTTCTTTTGTTGTTGTGAAGGATCCTGCTCATGTTGGGATATCACAAAGACATTCTGGTGTTTGGGATAACTCAAAGTATAGACTCGTGGTCTCAGACGCAAATGCCATAAGAGTTGAAACGAATAGAACAAGAGTTTCCGGGTTGCAAGTCGAGTTAGCTGGAACAACTGATAATAACTATGTTTTGAATAATAGAAATAATGCTGAAGGGATAATCAGTCATAATATTTTTAAAGCCACGAGTATAGGTGAAAGTTTAGATGGAATTATTTATTATGATTATGGACAAAGAGGCTTAAAACGGACTTTCTTTTATAACAATCTCATCTATAATTTTTCAACACCTTCTTCTGTAGCGGTTAATGTCGATTGGCAGTCACAAGGAAGCGAGTCAGGTTGGTTTTATAATAATACGATTGCAAATAATTATCGAGGTGTTTACTGTTCAGCCTATCGCGGTTGTAATTTGGTAAATAATATTATCGTAGGTAGTGAGGATTATGATATTAACTCTAGTGGCGGACTGTATAGGGCTTATCATAATATTATTTCTGATACATCTCTTGCCACCCAATCAACATCTATTAGTAAAGTGGGAAATATTTCAGCTGTTTCTGTAGGTGCATTATTTATTGATGCTAACTCTGAAGATTTTAGAATTCCAAATGCCTCCTCTGCTCAAGTTGATGCCGGCTTTGACTTAAGTTCTGATTTTAGTGATGCTATCGATGGGTCTAGTCGTGATGTGAATTTTGATATTGGTGTTTTTGAGTATTAAAAAGAACAAAAGATATATTATTCGTTAATCATTAAAGAGCTATCTCGTTATTATTGTAATTTTTACTTCCTATTTTTTAATTAACTCATTGGAAGTACACTTTTTGTGAAAAAAGTTTTTATTTTTTGTGAAAAAAGCTTGCCAGTTAATTTCGGCCAACCTATAACCCTCCTCAACAAAGAAACTTAATAAAGCAAAAAACAAATATTAGGAGGTAGCTTTATGAAAAAATTAGTAGCAACATTAGGATTATTAGCAGTATCAACAGCTGGTTTCGCAAAAATCATCGCTGAAGAGCCAACAGTAATGACAACTCAAGGTGAAGCAGTTAAAGTTTCTAACCTTTGTGTTAATGGTGATAAAGTTGAAACAGCAGCAGAAATGTCTTACTGTTTAAAATCTGAAAGAGTATTCGTAAGAGATGGAAATGAAGGTCAAGCTGATGGTTATTTTGAAACGAGATGTTTAGAGTCAGCTTATGGAAAGCTTTCACACCCAATCAACTACATGAAAGCTGTTTGTAACAGAGAAAGATACAGAGATAGTGGTACTCCAATGCTTTCTGACTGTACTTACACTTACGTTCCAGCGGTTCTACCAACTTCTTACACATTTCCAGTTTACAAGACTACTGGTAAAGTAACTGAAGCTGATACGACAACTGGTCAAGGTGTAAAATTTCTTTACAACAGAACAGTTACTCTTCCAACTTGTAACTAATTATTTAAAATAGTTAAAAGAGATATTGGCCGGGATGAATATCCCGGCTTTTTTTTAAAAAAAATGACAATAAAAAATAACTTATCCATTCTAGACTTTGAGTCTCATGTTGATTATCTCAACTATGTTTTAAAACAAGTTAATCAAGATGGAAGCAAAGTTCTTACACTTGAACGGTGGGCAAGAAGACTTGGTTATAAGTCTCCTTCCTCTCTTACGATGATTTTGAAAGGCCAGCGTTTACCAAGTCAGGAGTTGATTCATTCTATTGCAGATGATTTAAATTTTACGGCCGAGGAACGTCGTTATTTTGATTTATTAGTAAGGCTTCAAAAGCAAAAGAATAAAGGAAAAGACGTTTCAATCACTTTAAAAGAGTTGTCAAAGCTGGGAAAAACAAATCAACATGTCGTAAGCTTAGATGAATTTAATTTTATTTCAGATTGGCAACATTTAGCGATCAAACAATTAGTAAGGACGAAAGAATTTGTTGAAGATACGAAATGGATAAGTAAAAAATTAGGTGGAAAAATAACACCTGCACAGGCAAGAAAGGCCATAAACTCTTTATTGAAACTCAAGATTTTGGAGCGGACAAAATCTGGGAAATTATTTGTGGCCAGAGATAGTTTGGAAAGTACTAATGACATTCCATCTGCAGCGATTAAAGATCACCATAAACAAATGATGATGAGGGCCATTGAGGCTATTGATGAGCAAGTAGTTGAAAAAAGGCAGATGAATAGTATGACTTTTCGGATTGATCCAGAAAAAGTAGCAGAGGCCAAAGAGAAAATAATACAATTTCTCTATCAGTTTAATGAGGACTATGCTATTGAGGAGAAAGGAGGGGAAGTTTACCAACTTAACCTACAGCTTTTTTCTCATGTAAAAAGTGAGTGATAAAAAAAATATTTAGGGGAACTATGAGAAGTTTAAAGAGAGTGTTTTCAGTTCTAGTCTTTGTTGTTTTAACAAATGCCTATGGGAGAGGTGGAGATATTATTGGAAATGGAGGAGGACTTGTCGAGTCTAACTTTGTTCACGCCTACTCTCAATTAAGTAAAATAATTAAAGGATGTATAAAACAGTCTTTCTGTGTCGAAGATCCTCAAGAAAGAAAAGATTTAATTAAAATTAAAAATGGTGCACTTGCAAATGCTCAGAATATTAAGCGTTTAATTTTTGCTTCTGAAAAATCACATCCAGGGTTATTTTATACCCATGATGTAGATAAGGTGAGGTTGGCGGTCACTGGGTTAAAGGCAGATTCTCCAATATATGTAAATCTGGATCTTTTATATAAAGATGAAAATGGTAGAGAAGTTCCAGCAATGGAGTATGGGGAAATCGTTGCTATTTTGGTACATGAAGCAGGTCATAATGTGGGGCTTAAGAATCATACATATTTAGATTATTTAGGAAGTTTGGTGAGACGTTTTATCGAAACATCAGTAAAAACTGATCGAATTCAGCTAAATAAAGTTGAATTTAGTCTAAGCTTTTTTAAATATTTCTCGCAAGATAAAATAGCTGATTTCTGGATTTCTTGGAATGAGCAGGAAGAAAATATTTCTGAATATCTTTATAGCAAATATAGCTGTGAGGATGGAACCAAGCCAACCGGTATTCAATACGAAAATTATCATCAGGAAAGGCTTATTCAATTAGAAGATGTTGATGTTATCCCAGTTAATGTTTGGGCAAAAATGATCTGTTCTGATGGAGTCCTTACATTTACTGAATATTTGGATGTAAAAGCTAATCTTGTTTATGAAAAATCAACTCAAGATTATAGTATATCTCTATACTTTGAGCGATTTTAAATAATTTGAGTTTTCTCTCTATTCAGTTTAAATGATTTTTTATTTTACCAATCGAGATTGTTTCTCCTAGTGAAATCACTTCACCATTTGGTTTTTGTAAAAAATAAGCTGGAACTCCAACAATATTATGCTCCCTTAAAAACATGGTGATCTTTTCGTCACGCTTTGTCCAGTCACCCTCAAGTAAAGTGATTTTGTGTTTTTGAGCGAGTTCCTTGAATGCATGAGTTTCTAAAACAAGCTTTTTATTTACTTTACAAGTTAAGCACCAAGTCGCTGTAAAATTAACAAAAACATAAGAACCTTTGGCCTGTTCCATTTGTTTTCGACTCCATGGGGTCCAATTTTTTGTTGTTTGCGCAGATGAGTTCAGAGAATTATCATTTAAGGTTAAAAGAATTGTTTTTTGAGCTAAAACAAAAATTAAAATGGTACTTAAAATTGTGTAGATTAATCTTTTAGAAAGAAATTTTCTTAAGTAAAAGATAAAAAAGATACTTGTTAAAAGCAGGCTTAAATAAATTCCAATATCAGCATAGTTAACGAGTGAGAAGAAGACATCCAAAAGCCATACAGCAGTTAAGATCAAACTGATAGCAAGAATTTTCTTAAGTTTATCCATCCATAGGCCAGGTTTAGGCAGAAAACGAATCATTTTGGGAAAAAAACCAGTTAAAATAAATGGAAAAGCAAGCCCTAGTCCAACAAAAGTGAAGATAAGAAAAATATTGAGATGAGAGGTCGTAAAAGCAAAAGTCAAAGCTGTCCCTAAAAAAGGAGCTGAGCACGGAGTAGAAAGGATCGTCGCTAATACACCATTAATAAAGTCTGCACTAACGCCTCTTTTAAGCTCTTGGTTTCCAAGTCGTTTCCCTCCTGGAGTGATGAATTCAAAAAGACCAAACATATTGAGCGCCATAAGGAAAATAAGAATCAACATAAAAAGGACAAAAAGAGGAGATTGAAGCTGAAAACCCCAGCCAATTTTCTCACCACCTGACTTTAAAAGAACGACAACTCCACCAAGAACAAGAAAAGAAGCTAAAACACCAAAAGTATAAAAAAGATTATGTTTAAGTACTTGTTTCTTCTTTTCATTGCTGTGAATAATCAAGCCAAAAAGTTTAAGCGATATGACAGGAAGAACACAAGGCATAAGATTTAAGATAAGCCCACCTAAAAAGGCAAATAAAAAATAAAGGAGTATTCCTTGGGGCGATGATGTTTTTGATTTCGTTTCAGTTTTTTTTTCTGAGCCCAGTGGTTGAAGGCCTTTAAAAAGTTCACTGAGTTTTTTGTCACCCGTAAGAGTAAATTGATGAAATTTAAATTCTAAAATTTTGGGCTTTTCGTTGCTGGGATATTGAAGTAAGAATTTTGCTGGAATCTTCTGCTTAAAGAGTCCATCTTCGGGAAGTTTCCAAACTGGTTCTTCATAAATTCCATCCCAATCAATATAGATTCTCCCATAAATTGTTTTGCTCTTTTGATCCAGATAAACTTCTTCATGTTTAAAGTCTAAAGGAGAGCTTAGGTAAGGGGTGATAATATTTGTTTCAGCTTTGATTAAATCAAAACGAGCATTTTCGATAATATAATGAAGTGCTAATTGATTGTCCTCATTAGAACTTTTTGTTAAGTAAAGATTGATATTTGCTTGTGCTTTTTGCGGTAGATTTTGATAAATATTTTTTAATGTTTGTAAGGGAAAGATCTTTAATTCTTCTGCTTGTCCATTAGAATTGATGTTTAAGTTGATTACCTTTTCTCCAGGAATACAGATATCTTTACAAACTAACCATCTGCCATGAATTTTAAGAGTTTTTCCAAAATAAGAGCGAGGAAGTTTGTAAAAAAGCGCATATTTTCCTGAATAGCCATAGGCCCACATATCACCTTGTTCAATATATCTTTTTGGTGCTGGCCAGGGGAAAGCTTCCAAGGTGATGGGGTTTCCATTATTTTGGAAGTCAACTTTGATTTCAAGACCTGCATCGCCAGGATTCTTCCAATAGGTATGCCATTTTTTTTCATTTTGAAAGGTGACGGCTAAAAGGCTTTCATTTTCGTGTTGAAAAGCTACAGCCCCCATTTTTACGGGTTTAATTTTTGAGGCAAAACTGTTAACTGATAAAAGAACTAAGATATAGGCTAAAAAAACTCGCATGATCACTTTAAACTCCTCATTTCTATCCCTATAATATCCCCTATGGAGATAAATGCTGCAACAGATTTCCCTCAACGAATTATTTGTCTTACAGAAGAACCTGTAGAGACTCTCTATCTTCTAGGTAAAGAGCACTTAATCGTTGGAGTTTCTGCTTTTGTTAAAAGACCAAAAGAAGCTCAAAAGCTTCCGAAGGTTTCATTTTTTACTAGTTCTAATTATAAGAAAATTCTTGAGAAAAAACCAGACTTGGTTCTTGGTCATTCAGATATTCAAAAAGATATCGCAAGGGATTTGATTGAAATGGGGCAGAATGTTTTTATAGCAAATCATCGCTCATTGGAAGAGATTTTACAGTATATTCAACTACTTTCGCGTATGGTTGATGCTTCTCAAGAAGGTGAGAAGCTCATCAAAAAATTACGTAATAAGATAAATGAGGCTAAAGAGTTTACAAAAACTTTACATAGACGACCAAAAGTTTACTTCGAAGAGTGGGACGAACCACAAATTTCCGCTATAAAATGGGTAAGTGAGTTAATTGAATTATGTGGTGGAGAGAATATCTTTGCCAGTAAATCTGATGGGCTTTTGGCCAAAGAACGTTTTGTAAGTAATGCTGATGTGGTGGCCATGAATCCAGATATTATTTTTGCTTGTTGGTGCGGAAAAAAAGTACAACTTTCATCTTTTGCGCAAAGAGAAGGATTTTCTGAGGTTTCAGCGATTAAGTCTAAGCGAGTGCTAGAGCTTCCTCCTGAAATTTTTTTACAACCAGGGCCTGCGGTTTTCTTAGAAGGTATTAATATATTAATAGAGCATTTTAAATCTTTTAATGATGAGGTGAAGATATGAAATTTTTATTAACAGTATTGAGCTTATCTTTTCTTTCGTTGAGTGGTTATGGCCAGTCAAGAGATGAAATTATTGAAGACTTTATTGAGCAAAGAAAAAAAATGATGGAGCAGATGATTGAGATGTTTCATGATGATTTTAATGGAGATAGTTTTTTTCAAGATGACTTTGATCCTTTTGATTCTTTCTCTAATATGAAGTCTTTTAGCGGTGTGGGCTCTCAAATTAAAATAGAAGAAAAATATGAAGAAGACGGAACTATTTCTCTTATTATCACTCCGCAAAAAGACAATTTGTCTTTAGATATAAAGACAACTGATAATATGATTACGATTAAGTCAGAACAACGTGTGCAAAAACATGATGAGCAAGAAGGCGGCTCCTTTAAAAGCATGTCTCATAGTTCCTTTTCTCGCTCAATTTCTGTTCCTCAAGGCTATAAAGCTCAAAGTCCAGTTCCAGCAGGAAAAGGTTTGAAAATCTCCTTGGTTCCATCAGGTGAGGTTAAAGAAGTTATGCGGCCTAAAAATTCGAAAAAAAAGTATCCTATTGGTAAACGGCCTGGAGAAGATACATTATAATGATCTAGTTTGGCCGTTTCCACTCGGGAATGGCCTCTACCTCCTCTCTCATTTTAAGATAAGAGACAAGCCTTGAATAAATGATGTAGCCTTCATCAGTATCTAGATCAAGCTGATTAAAAAAGCAGCCCTTAGAGTTTTCTTCGTGGCGACAATCCTTGAATTGGCATTTAGAAAAATATTGATTGATATCTGGAAAGAGTTCAGGAAGTTCATTAATTGAAATATCCGAGACAGAAAGAGTTCGCACACCTGGAGAGTCAATCATAAAAAAATCATCTAATTCGATTAATTCTGCCCAGGTTGTTGTATGTGCACCTTTTTGAATGCCTTTTGCAAGTCTGGAGCTGAGAAGCTCTATTTGTCCCTGACTTAGGGTTGAAATAAGTTTACTTTTTCCAACACCCGATTGTCCTAGGCAAATAGCTGTTTTATTTTTAAGGAGTTCTCTGAGCTCTTTGATATTTTGAAAATAAGCAGAAGACTCTCTATTTGAGATTTCAAAATGGTTGATGCCTAAGTAATCAAACTTTTTTTTCTCCATCGGTAAGTCAAATTGATCATAAAATTGATCCATCTTGTTAAAAACAATAACAGCAGGGATATTCCATTGGACTGAGCGAGTGATATATCGGTCAATTAAAAAAGGCTTATAATCTGGCTTTGAGACCGAAGCAATGATTAGAATAACATCGACATTTGAAGCGATGACTTTCTTCTTATTTGAGCGGACAATTCTTCGAAAAATCTCATTCTTGCGAGGAATAAGCTCAAAGATTTCGTAACGTGAATCATTTTTTAATGGGCGAATTTTGACCGAGTCTCCCACTACAAGGTGCTCATTTTTTAAAAGCTCTCGTAGGCAAATGGCCTTCACTATTGAGCCTGAGTTGGGCAAAAGGCATTCAAACTCACGCTTAGAGGATCTTGCAATTTTGACTTCTTTGATATCTGTCATAAGCAGATATTAATACCATAAAACTATAGAAATAGTACTATTCTTAGTTGACAAAGATGGCCAAATCCTTTATTTTTTTTAACCAATCCAAAGCACTTACGCAACCGTAGCTCAGCTGGATAGAGCATCCGCCTTCTAAGCGGACGGTCCCAGGTTCGAATCCTGGCGGTTGCGCCATTAAGTAGAATCTTGAATACAGCCAAATGTGAAAAAATAAAATTTATTTGTATCGCTCTATGGATATGGCGTATAAATGTCTTTTTTACAAACTTAAAGATTAAAAACTCTTATCATCAATTGCGTAAGCCAGTTCAAAAGTTTTTAGGAGTTAATTCTTGTGACTTTAGATCGAGAAAACGTTTTGCTTTCCAGTTATTGAGTTGGTTTTTAATTTGCTCTTCAAGCTTAAGGTAAAGATTTACAGGATTGTCATCTTTTGCTTCTGCTTTAAACACATGGCCATAAGATCTTATACTTAAAAAGCCTTTAACTTTGTTAAAGGGCATGCTCATTTGAAGGTCAATTTTTGAATTATGAGGGGCCGTTTCTTCCAGTAAGGCCATTTTGTTTTTAATAAATTGATATTGGCCATCTTCAAGGTAAACTCCAAATTTCATTTTTGAATTCATAAATCCTCCTTGGTAAGCAATATACGCTATATTTATAAAAATAATTTCAATGATAAAAATGTCAAGGTTTTGAGCTCATTTCCTTTGTAAGTGTCTGAAACTATTAGTCTTTGCAGGAATAGGTTATAGAAATACTAGGGTATGTCGATAAGCAGAATTACGAGGTATATTATGTCAGCGATTCATTATTATTTAACTTTTAATCCCTTTTTAAATCAAGAATATGAGCAAGGTTATACCCAGGCCCATGAGTTTTATGACTTGATCAAGTCGGTTGTCGCAAAAGATAAGACGGGAAGTGTTTATTGGGGAAAGTTTATTGCGAAAGAAAGAAAAGCTTCTGTGAATATCGAAAATTTTCAAGAAGTTTTAAGAGTTAATAATGAAAATAATTTGAGTACACATCTTTATATTACTGACTTCAATAATCTGTGGGTAGGTAAGGTAAATGCGGTAAAGCAAAAGCTTCCAAAAGATGCTATCACGCTTCCATTTTACGAGGGAAAAAATGTTGAGGTTTGGTTTGAGATCACTGACTTTATTCTTTTAGAGCATAGCCCGGAGGAAACGGCCAGTAAACTAAGCGAGCTTTATATTAATAATCAGTATTATAAGGAAGCTATTGAGGGCTTATCTCCTTTTACGACTTCGATTAAATATCCTTGTTTATTACAAGATATAGCAGAAGAACAGTATTTTGATGAATTTGATGATAATGAATATACACATTTGGCACTCAAAACAAATCCGGCCATTACGAAAAGTAATTCGGTTCAAGTTCTAAAAAGTTTATATACCTTTGCTTTTCCTGAGGATATGTATACAAAAATTCCTCATGCGGCAAAGCTTGAAATTGAATCAGCTGAAGTTGATATGTTGGAACAGCGACATCATAATATGCATAAAATTGCTTTTTCTTATCTTAAGGCGCTAGAAATAGTTTTAAATGATCTGATTATTCATCATATAAAAAAGTCAGGATTAGGTGAAAGTTTTTTTGTCGATGCAACCTCGGCGCCTCCTAAACTGTTTTTAAATCCTTCAAAAGATTATTTAATTCCTCTGAAACAGTTTAATAAAAACTTTTCTTTATCTCATCTGCTTAATTTTGTGGATCGCTCTAGCTCTCATAATCATATAGGCTTTAAGAAAGCCTTTTCGAGTCATAAGCCTTTTATTCGTTTTGTGTCGAAGGAACTGGCCCCATTGGTCAAAGACAATTATTTAATTGAAATTAGAAATGCAATTGCCCATGGAGAGTCAAGTAAGGTGAGCTTTAAGGATGCCGTGGCCATTAGAAATATGATTATTGGGTGTGGAACGGATGGCATTATTCAAAAGTGTTATCGAACTTTTTATCATGAGAAATTACAAAATGCTTATAAGGTAACTGAATTTAATCAAGCGAAGTCAGATGGAAAGAAGAAAGAGAAGTCAGGGTTAAAATTAGTGAGTTAGTTTTTTAGATGTTTGTTGAGAACATTAATAAGGATCACAGTAAAATTAAAACTTAAAATGATACAAAAACTCCAAAAAACGAATAAAAGAAATGAGTAGAGTTGTCCGTAATTGAGGACAAGAGTTTCTTTTATTATTCCTAAAATAGAGTAAAAGCCTAGTTTCGCCATATATGTCGATATAATAAAAAAGAGGCTGCCTATTAGAATTGATTTATTACTCGTTTCTTTTTTAAAAAGATATCGAAGGATGAAGTAAAAAAATAAAAATAATAAAAATGTTGTGACTCCTGCTAACATCCAGCTTTTTAGCGTTTGCACAAAGGAAATAATAGTATCTTTAAAGGGGAGTAAGTGGGATAAGTTAAGTTCTAAAAGCTTTAAAACTGCTTCAAGAAGCATGGGTAAACTTAGCAAACTAAAAATAAGAAAAAAAGTCATACTTATTAAAGCAAAACTTTTAAGTGTTTTAGTGAGAGTCCCTTTTTTATTTTTGTTGGTGAGAATCTCAAATGACTTCCAAACAGAGCCGAAAAAGCCAAGGGATGAAAATATAAGCATGAGTAAGTGGATCAGATGAGTTTTCTTTTGTTGTTGGGCCATTGTTTTTGAATGTGAAAAAAGGTCTTTAATGGCAGGCATAATTGCTTCAGGCAAAATATTCTTAATATGTTCCAACAGAACATCGGTTTTGTTTGGAGATATTAAAGGAAGTGGAAGATTTAAGAAGTTGATGACGAGTAAAGTCGTGGGAATGAGACATAAAAAAAAGAAAAAACTAGAGCTTGAAGATAAAATAAGAATGTTTTTATTCTGACTTTCTTGCCAGAGATCCTTAAAAAAAAGTTTCGTTTTCATCTTTAACATAAAAACTCAGTTCTTAAGACTTCAAAAACCTCAGCTAAGCCTTTTCCTTTAACCATAGCACCTCTATATTGAGCTAAGCCTTTTATCGCTTCAGTATAAGGATAGTCTTGAATTTGAGACTTATGTTGTTTTAAAGCGGAATCTTTGAGTTCAAAAAAAGAGGAAATATCTTGAGACATTTGGTATTCATTAATAGGATTCCAGACTTCATAACCATAAATTTCTTTTACAAAATGTGGGGAACCTTGAGCTTCTTTAAACCAAGGGCCGTGAGCTGATTTAATTGCTGCGATGGAAAGCTTATGGATGATTTCGTGATCTGGGTGATGGTCAAATTTTGAATGAGTAAAAACGGCATAAGGTTTTGTTTCTCTAATAAGCTCAATCATCGCCATTTTATCATCAAAGGTGAAATGTGTTAATCCATCTGGAAGTTCTAGAAACCTAACATCATTTACTCCGAGAGTTTTAGCGGCTTCAATCGCTTCTTGTTTTCTGATTTGAGCTAACTGTGTCTTTGGGATGCTGTGACTTCCTTGGTCACCATTGGTAGCAATCAAAAAAGTACATAAATGTCCAGCTTTAACAAGTTTGGCCACAGTTCCTCCACATCCAAATTCAATATCATCTGGATGGGCGCCTATAAAAAGATAATTATTTTGCATTAAAAACTCCAATCATAGGGACGATTTTAACGCTATTCACTTCAGATTGTAAAAAGCGACTTAAAAAATGAACTACGAATGAGTATTTTATGAAGATATTTTGTATGTGAGTTTAAAGTTATATCGCAAATTAAATTTCAGTTTGTGCTGTTGTAAAATGAGGTTTGGCGCAGTGCTCATATTTGTTATTGATTAATATTTAGCAATATATTTTTAAAATCACTTAGATGAACTTGGTTTAAGTATACATATTGTGTGTATTTTTGTAGCTTAAGCTATATCCACAGATAAGGGGGAGTTTATGAAGAATATATTAATCATGTGTTTACTTATGGTCAGTAGTTTTTCTTTTGCTGATACGACAGCAATTGAAGAGTTTCTTTATGAGGGTGTTGATAGCTCATATGAAGTTAATTTAAGTACTGAGAAAACAAAGACTGAGTACAGAAATGTTCGTGTTCCATCTACTTGTTATAGAACCGAGTATCGAAATATTTGTGAGCCAAGACCACCAAGATGTACTGTCGTTTGTGATCGTAATGGTAATTGCCGTCAAAGATGCGCTCCGGGAGGAACAGTGTGTCGTAATGTTCCAGTAAGAATTCCATATCCTTGTACTAGAACTGAAAGAAGACCTGTTCAAGTTCACGATTATTATGTTGAAACAAATATTCAATTTGAATTTGCAAAGCAGGGAAATGCCTTTGATGAAGTTAGAGAAGCCTTTAAAGTATCTGTCACAGGTGAAGACTCGAGTCTAAGTGTTAAGTCATCAAAAAACTATTTTATTATTTTGGACAAAAGACTAAGAAGTGAATCTCGCAGTGGCGATGTAAAATATGTTGATCTTGTTTATAAGATAAAGCTTGTTTCAGCAGTCGCAGCAAAAAATGTGTTGAGTGAAGGAATTCAAGATGTAAAACTAAGAAATGGTATTTTAAATTTCAGTCTAGGTGCAGGTTTTAATTTAGACCAGTTTACACAAAAAATCAGAATTTATAGAAATAGAAGGTTTATGACAGATCCTCTTTTGTTAACAAAATACTTAGAGACAAATGAAATAGATGTTCAAACTATAAACCAGAAAAGTCATGTCGTTGTAGATTTAAATAATTTGGGTATTAGATTGCCAAATAATATGCGTGTTGTTTTGGACACAGAGTTTAAGTTAGAGGAAGAAAAACTGCTTAATCGTAATGAAATTAAAACTTCTGCTTACGCAAATTGGGTCTTTAGATAGAAAATCATAACTTTTAAAAGTATGAGGGGACGAGAAGTCCCCTTTTTTTATACCTTGACAGTTATTATTTAAATCCCATTTTAAAACTTAAGGATTTATATGTTTGGTTTATTTGTTATTCTATTTACAGTTATTCCGGCGCTGGAAATTTATTTACTTTTCAGTATTGGCGCTCAAATTGGGGGACTCAACACTCTTTTGATTGTGATTATAACGGGAATTTTAGGTGCAGCTTTAGCAAAATCACAAGGCTTGAGTATTTTAATGAAAATTCAAAATGAAATGGGAAAAGGTGAAATACCTGGAAATCAGATTATTCAAGGTTTGATGGTTTTTGCGGGAGGCTTGCTTTTATTAACACCAGGGTTTATGACAGATATATTTGGTTTTTCTTTAGTTTTACCTGGGACAAGGCATATCTTGATGTTATGGGTTCGAAAAATGATTGAACGAAACATTGCACGTGGAAATGTTCATTTTCATATCTTTAAAAATGGCCAACACTTTTCTTCGGCCCAAAGAGCAGATGATTATGAGCAATCTATTGTCGAGGGAGATATTGTTGAAGCTGAGTACACAGAAAAGTCAGAATCATTGGACAAAGGGCAGTAGGAAAAGGAAAATTAGAGTATGAAAAAAGAGTTTTCTACTATTCCAATTCGTCTTAAACATGAAGCTGAAGTTCATATCCCAGTCAATCCCAAAAAAGTATTTGTTCTTTTACATGGATATCTCTTAGATGGAAGTTTTATGTATGAGAAACTTTTAAACTTTTTACCTAAAGAAAGTGCCATTATTGCTCCTAATGGGCCTTTTATGGTTCCAGTAAAAAAACAAAAGGGCTATTTTCCTCGGTTTGCTTGGTATTTCTTTGATCCGACAAAAAAGACTTACTATATTGATTATATTCCAGCTGCTGAATATATTAAATCTTTATTAATTGAAATGGAGCTCATTAGAAAGCCCATAACAGTTATTGGGTATTCCCAAGGTGGTTATTTAGCGCCTAAGCTTGCAGAAATGATTCCAAGTGTTGAGAGTGTTATAGGTTTGGCCTGTTGTTTTAGGAATGATTATTTTAAGTTTCGTCATGATGTATTGTATCACCAAATAAATTCCACATCAGACTTAGTTGTTGATTATGAGGGAGCAAAACAAGAGTTTGAAACTTTAAGAGAACGCGGTAATTTAGGACGATTTGTGACATTAAATGATATTGGCCATAAACTTGATGAAAACTACGCTCAAGAGCTTAAATTGATGCTTTAAATAAAGGCTTTTTTCCATTCTAAAACTTGATCAACGTTACTTGAATTTAATGTTTGAGTTGCTTGAGCGTGCTGTAGCAGCTGATCTAAATGACATAAAGAATATTTTTCTATAGATTGCTCTTGAAAAGCATTTTCTGCTTGAGAAAATCCGTAGGTAAAAATACTAAGAACCCCTAAGACTTCTAACTTATCATTTTTTGCGTAATGAACCGCTTCAATTGAGCTTTTTCCTGTTGAGATAAGGTCTTCGATAATAAGAGTTTTTTGAGAAGGGAGTGCCTTTCCTTCTATAGCAGACTTTAGACCATGCCCTTTTGGTTTGGAGCGAATATAAATCATGGGGAGATTTAAACTTTCAGCAATCCAGGCGGCCCAAGGAATACCTGCTGTAGCAGTTCCTGCGATTAATTCGACTTGGGAAAAATCTGTTTTAATTTTTTTTACAAACTCTTGAGTTATAAGAGTACGATAGTGAGGGTAAGAAATAAGTTGTCTATTATCACAATAAATAGGAGATTTTTTACCTGAAGTCCATGTAAAGTATTCTTGTGTATTAATATGAACTGATTGAGTTTGAAGAAGTGCCTCGGCAATTTGATTCATCTTTAGATTCCTTGACTAAGAGATTGTGTAATATCTTGAAAAGCTTTTTTAGGGGAGGTGGCCTCTGTAATGGCCCTACCAATAACGAGATAATCCGAGCCATTGGCCATCGCTTGTTGGGGGGTCATCACTCTTTTTTGGTCATTATGATCAGCCCCGCTAGGTCTAATACCTGGTGTGATACATAAGAAGTCAGGGCCAAGCTCTTTTTTTATATAAGGAGCTTCCATGGCGGAGCAGACAACTCCATCGAGACCAGACTTTTTGGCAAGCTCTGCATAGCGAAGTACACAATCAAGAATTGTCCCAGGAATGAGAAGTTGTTCATTTAACATCTTCTGTGAAGTACTAGTGAGTTGAGTAACTGCAATGAGTTTCGCTTTTTCATTTTCACTTTTAAAACTTTCATTAGCTGCACTCATCATGTCAGCTCCGCCTGCAGCATGGACATTAAGCATTTGAATGCCTAATTTGCCTAATGCTTTACATGATTTTCCTACTGTGTTGGGAATATCATGGAGTTTTAAGTCTAAGAAGATCTTGAGCTCTTTTTCTGATAAATTATCTAGAATTTTCTCGCCAAAACTGTAATAAAGTTCCATCCCGACTTTGACCATAGAGGCTTCACAAGCAAGTTCTTCTATTATAAAGTTTAATCTGTCTGGGGTTTGAACATCGATAGCGGGAATAATTATATCTTGGTTCATAAAGTATTAACTCCTAAAGAGTTGATTTCGATTGCTTCTAAGAGAGCTTGAGTTGTATCTAAGCTTGTCATACAAACCACACCATTTTCTACAGCAGCTCGGCGCATTTTAAAACCATCGCTTTCAACATTTTTCCCTCTCGTTATGGTATTGATAATGAGTTGCACATTGCCTTCTTTAATTTCACTTAGAAGGTCTCTGTCAGCTCTACCAATTTTTTGAACTTCTTGTACTGGTAAAGAGTTTTCTCTGAGAAGTTCTGCTGTACCTTTAGTCGCTAAAAACTTAAAACCACACTGGTGAAATCTTTTTAACATAGGAAGAGTTTCCTCTTTATGTTTGTCAGCAATGGTGACCAGAATAGTTCCAAGTTTTGGAAAATGGATACCGGCAGAGGTAAAGGCTTTATTTAATGCTTTTTGTATTGTTATATCTCTTCCCATGGCTTCACCGGTGGATTTCATCTCTGGACCTAGGGCGGAGTCAACGTCTTTTAATTTTGAAAAACTAAATACTGGAGCTTTGATGGAGACAATTTTTTCTTCGGCTTGCATTCCTGTTGAAAAGCCTTGCTCTTTTAAGGAAACGCCTAAAATCGCTTTAGTCGCTGCTTTGGCCATGGGAACAGAAGTGACCTTACTAAGAAAAGGAACTGTTCTTGAAGCTCTTGGATTGACCTCTAGGACATAAACTTTACCTTTTTTAATGATAAACTGAAGATTGATAAGTCCTTTGACTTTAAAATGCTGTGCTATTTTTATTGTCGTCTCAATAAGATCTTGTTTAAGCTTTTCAGATAAATTTTGGGGAGGGTAAACAGCAAATGAGTCACCAGAATGAACTCCACTCCTTTCGATGTGCTCCATGATTCCTGGAATGAAAACAGTATCTCCATCACAGATAGCATCGACTTCAACCTCAACTCCAATCATATAGCGGTCCATAAGAACAGGTTGGCCTGGCCATACATTCATGGCAAAGTTCATATATTCTGTGAGTTCCTCTTGATCGTAAACAATTTGCATTGCCTGGCCTCCAATAACATAAGAAGGACGAAGCATTAGAGGAAAACCTAGTTCATTTGCTGTTTTCAGAGCTTCTTGAGTATTGGTAACAGTTGTCCCAATTGGCTGAGCGATGTCTAATTCTTTAAGGGCTTTTTCAAAACGGTCTCGATTTTCAGCCAAGTCAGTTGAGTCAAAATTGGTTCCTAAAATATTAACCCCTGCTTGATCAAGTTGGTCAATGAGATTGATTGCAGTCTGTCCACCAAACTGACAAATAACTCCAATTGGTTTTTCTTGCTCGACGACATTCATCACATCTTCAAAAGTAACAGCTTCAAAGTAAAGACTATCTGAGACATTAAAGTCAGTACTAACCGTTTCAGGGTTATTATTGATCACAATGGCCTTCTTGCCTAATTCTTTAATGGCTTTAATAGCATGGACTGTTGCATAGTCAAATTCAACACCTTGTCCAATTCTAATAGGACCTGAGCCTAAAACTAGCACAGACTCTTGATCTTGTAATAAGACTTCATTTTCCATTTCATAAGAAGAGTAGTAATAAGGCGTTTGAGACTCGAATTCTGCAGCACAGGTATCGACCATTTTAAATACGGGAGTTATTTGGTGTTCTTGCCTTAGCTTGCGAATTGACAATTCATCAGTGTCTTTTTTAGTGGCAATAAAATAATCTGAGAACCCATTTCTTTTAAGCTCTAAAAGGAGTTCACGGTCGAGTTCTTGAACTTCTAGTTTTTTCTCAAGTTTAATAATATTTTCGATTTTTTGTAAAAACCAGAGATCAATTTTCGTCGCTTCATGAATATCATGGATATTAATATTTCTTCTAATAAGCTCAGAGACTTCAAATAAACGCTCATCAGTTGGGTTGGTAATTTTCGTTAAAAGCTCTTTGGTGCTTATTTGTTCAGAATGATCTAACTCAAGATGAAAGCGTTTGATTTCTAATCCTCTGACACTTTTTAAAAGAGCTTCTTCAAAGTTTCTTCCAATTCCCATAACTTCACCCGTGGCTTTCATTTGAGTTCCTAGGGTGCGGTCGGCAGAGTGAAATTTATCAAATGGCCAACGAGGAATTTTAAGCACGACATAATCAAGACTTGGCTCGAAACAAGCATAGGTATTTTTAGTGATGGGGTTAATGATCTCATCCATAGTATAGCCAATTGCTATTTTAGTTGCGACCTGAGCAATAGGATAACCTGTTGCTTTTGATGCTAAAGCAGAAGAACGACTAACCCTTGGATTGACTTCAATGACATAGTATTGATAACTATGGGGATCAAGTGCTAGTTGAACGTTACAGCCTCCTTGAATTTTTAAGGCCCTAACCATCTTAAGTGAGGCGTCTCTAAGCATTTGATGGTCTCGGTCGGATAGAGTTTGAGAAGGGGCAACGACAATACTATCACCTGTATGAACACCAACTGGATCAAAGTTTTCCATATTACAAACAATAATACAGTTATCATGAGCATCACGTACAACTTCGTACTCTATTTCTTTATAACCTTTAATGCTTTTTTCTATTAAACATTGTGTGATTGGAGAGTTGTCCAGACCTGATTTCACAATCCTTTTAAACTCTTCTTCAGTTTCAGCAATACCGCCACCAGTTCCCCCAAGAGTAAATGCTGGGCGAATAATCAAGGGTAAACCAATTTTTTCTTTGAAGTCCAAAGCCTGATCAAGGCTATTAATCGTTTGACTCTCAGGTACAGGCTCTCCGATCTCTTGCATCAATTGTTTAAATTGTTGGCGATCTTCCGCCTTTTCAATCGTTTCTAAATTGACACCAAGAAGTGTTACTTTTTCTTTAGAGAGGAAACCATCTTGCTCTAAACTCAGTGCAAGATTAAGAGCTGTTTGTCCTCCCAAGGTAGGAAGAACAGCATCTGGCTTTTCTTTAATAACAACTTTTTTTACGAATTCTTTTGTAAGAGGCTCTAAATAAACTTTATCTGCGACCTCTTTATCTGTCATAATTGTTGCGGGATTTGAGTTGATAAGGATTGTTTGAATTCCTTCCTCGCGAAGCGCCCTTAAGGCTTGTGTTCCGGAGTAGTCAAATTCAGCAGCCTGTCCAATAATGATAGGTCCAGAGCCAATAACAAGAACTTTTTTTATATTATTATTTTTAGGCATTTTTCCCCTCTGTCACTAATTGCATAAACTGATCAAATAGAAATTTTGTATCGTTAGGTCCAGGATTCGCTTCTGGATGGTATTGAACTGAAAAAGCAGGGCGAGAAGTATGTCTTAGCCCTTCTATTGTTTTATCATTTAGGTTGACTTGAGTAATTTTTAAAGGAGTATTGGCCAAAGAGTTTTCATCAACACAATAACCATGGTTTTGGGAGGTTATATAAACTCGCTTATTCTCAAAGTCTGTTACAGGATGATTTCCTCCTCGGTGGCCAAATTTCATTTTTATTGTATTAGCACCGTTAGCAAGAGCAAAAATTTGATGTCCCATACAGATTGAAAAGAGAGGATATGATTCTTGTAGTTTTTGAATTGTCGGAATAACTTCTTGAATGCTTTTTGGATCACCAGGGCCATTAGAAAGTAAAATTCCTTGTGGATTAAAACTCTTTATTTTTTCGAAACTTGTATTAAAAGGGACAACAATAACATCGCACCCTCTTTTGAGTAGTGATTCAAGGATATTTTTTTTATAACCAAAGTCTATAAGAACAATCCTTTTTCCCCCATTGGCAGGAAAATGTGAAATTGCTTTGGTTGATACTTTTTTTATTTGATTTTCACTGAGTTTATTTTTTAAATGAGTTTGAATTTCCTCACCATTTAAAGGGGTCGCTGATATAAGAGACTTCATTGTTCCTTTTTGTCTTATCAACTTGGTAAGCATTCTTGTATCAAGCCTGTGAATCCCAACAATATTATGTGAAATTAAAAACTGGGCGATACTTTGTCGTGAGCGAAAATTAGAAGGAGAGTCACAATATTCATTAACGATTAAGGCTTTGAGATAAGGCGTTATCGATTCACTATCATCTTGATTCGTTCCATAATTACCTATAAGAGGGTAGGTCATGACAATACTTTGATCACAATAAGAGGGATCAGAGATAATTTCTTGATATCCTTGCATTGATGTATTAAAAACAATCTCAGATAGGATGGGGGGATGAGCTATGGCACCAAAAGATTCTGCCTCAAAATAGTTTCCATCTTCTAAATATAAGTATACTTTATTCATGATTTAATCCATTCTAAAATTGACATACGAGTGTAAACTCCATTTTCTTTTTGTTTAAATATACGCGATTTTTTGTGTTCAATAAGAGAGCCTTCTATTTCAACATCTCTATTAAACGGGCCTGGGTGCATAAAAATAGCATGCTTTGGCATAAGCTCGAGTCTTTCTTGATTAAGTCCGTATAGCTTATTATAGTTGTTTGTATTGAGCTCATATAAGTCGTGCCTTTCGTGTTGAACTCTTAAAAACATTGCAACATCTGCTCTTTTAAGCCCGTCATCAATATTAACAACTTCGCAATGAGACTCTATTTCTGTTGCTGAAGGAAGGAGTTGAGCCGGCCCAGCAAGTAGTATTTTACAGTTGAATTTTTTTAAAGCATTAATATTTGATCTGGCCACTCTTGAGTTGATTATATCTCCACAGATTAAAATTGTGAGATTATTTATTTGTTTAAATTCTTGATGGATAGTAAATAAATCAAGCAACGACTGACTAGGATGTTCAAAGCGACCAGCACCAGCGTTAATGACTGAAAAATAATGTTTGTCTTTAAGAGATTCAATATAGGAATCATCTGAGTGGCGAATAATTGCTATATCTGTTCCGAGTGCTTCAAAAGTTCTTAAAGTGTCATAAAGAGTTTCACCTTTTGCAAGAGAAGAGCTTTCTGAATGGAAATTTAAAACGTAAGCACCTAGTCTTTTTGCTGCTACTTCAAAAGAAAACTTTGTTCTTGTTGAGTGTTCAAAAAAGAGGTTGGTGACAACAGTATTTTGAAGAACTTGTGGAATATGAGATTTATTTTTTAGTGATTCAGAAAAAAAATGAGCTCTCTCGATTAAAGAGAGGATTTCAGAAGACTCCAATAGATTAATACTGGTTAAATGCTTTATAAGACTTCTCCTTTGGCAAAGAGTTTAATTTCTTTTTAAAAGAAATAAATGTGTATAGTTTAGCTTTGTGCTCAGAAAGATTGAAGGAAAATGTGTTTTTCAGTGTGTTTTCCATAGTATAAAATCTGTAAGTGTCAATTCGTAATAGATTCCTTAAAATAAGAAGAATTGGCAAGAACTAATTCCAGATAAGGTGGATTTTACATGTTTAAATTAAACTCTCAATATAGCCCGTGTGGAGATCAACCTCAAGCTATCGCGAAGATATCTGAGGCTTTTGCTCAGGGACAACCATTCCAAACTCTATTGGGTGTTACGGGTTCGGGAAAGACCTTTACAATGGCCAATATTATTCAACATTTACAGAAAAAAACGTTAATTCTCGCCCATAATAAAACTTTGGCGGCTCAGCTTTTCGCAGAGTTCAGAGCATTTTTTCCTGATAATGCAGTTGAGTACTTTGTTTCTTATTACGATTATTATCAACCTGAGGCTTATGTCGTTGGAACAGACACCTATATTGAAAAAGATTCATCAGTTAATGATGAGATTGATAAACTTCGTCACTCGGCTACAAAAAGTTTATTAGAAAGAGAAGATGTTATTGTGGTCGCTTCAGTCTCTTGTATTTACGGAATAGGATCTCCCCAAGAATATTTACAACAAAAGCTGACGCTTTTTTTGAATGATATTGTCGAACGAGATGAGCTTTTAAAAACACTTGTCTCAATACAGTATAAAAGAAATGATGTGGATTTCTCACGGGGAACATTTCGCGTTCGTGGAGACACCGTGGAAGTTTTTCCTGCTTCTGAGGATGCTAATGTTATTCGTATAGAGTTTTTTGATAATGAAATCGATGGACTTTATATTGTTGATCCCTTGCGGGGTAAAATTATTCATAAGCTCAATAAAGTTGTGATCTATCCATCCTCGCATTATGTTGTCAGTCAAGATCGTTTAAAAACAGCACTAGAGACAATTAAACTAGAGTTAAGGGATAGACTGCAAGTTTTAAAAACGCAGAATAAACTTGTGGAGTATCAAAGGCTTGAGCAAAGAACAATGCTTGACCTAGAAATGCTTGAAGAAATGGGTTTTTGTTCAGGAATTGAAAATTACTCGCGTCATTTAACCGGAAGCGAAGCTGGAGATCCGCCACCAACATTAATTGATTATTTTGGTGATGATTTTTTATTGATTGCAGACGAGTCTCATATTTCGATTCCTCAAGTTGGAGGAATGTATAAAGGGGATAGGGCCAGAAAAGAGAATTTAGTTAATCATGGCTTTCGCCTTCCCAGTGCCTTGGATAACAGACCACTCAAGTTTGATGAATTTGAAAAAAAGTTTGATCAGGTGCTCTTTGTTTCCGCAACACCAGCTAACTATGAATTGGAAAAAACGGAGGGGGAATATGTTGAACAAATTATTAGACCAACTGGACTGCTTGATCCTCTCATAGAAGTTCGTTCTGCAAATACTCAAGTTGATGATATGTTGTTAGAGTGTAAGAAGACAATTCAATCCGGCTTTAGAGTTCTTATTACAACTTTAACAAAGAAATTAGCAGAGGAGTTAACAAATTATTATCAAGGTGCAGGTTTGAAAGTTAAGTATCTTCACTCGGATATAGATACATTGGAAAGAATGGAAATCTTAAAAGAGCTGCGTGAAGGTGAGTTTGATGTTTTAGTGGGAATTAACTTATTGCGAGAGGGCTTAGATTTGCCGGAAGTTGCTTTAGTTGGAATTTTAGATGCTGATAAAGAAGGATTTTTGCGTTCAAGTCGCTCTTTGATTCAAACTATTGGACGGGCAGCAAGGAATGCCGAGGGAAGAGTTCTTCTCTATGCCTATAGAGTGACACCAAGTATGCAGCATGCGATTGAAACGACGACAGCACGTAGACAAAAACAAGAACAATATAATAAAGACAATAAAATAACTCCAAAAACAATTATTAAAGATGTTTCTGGAGGGGTGATTGAGGTTTTAAGAGGAAATAAAACAAATAAAAGAAAGCTTAAGAAAAATGTGGAGCTTTCTCATATGACCGTTGAAGATATTGATAAAAGAATTTTAGAGCTAAAGGATTTAATGCAAAAAGCGGTAAAAAGTTTAGAGTTTGAACAAGCAGCTAAGTATAGAGACGAAATTAAACAACTTACTGATATGAGGATGATGTTATGAAATATTTTTTTATAATGATTACGTTTTTTTGCTCAATGAATGTTTTTGGCAAATTTACAGGCTCTTTTGTAGTTGAGATTAACGATCGGACAATAAAAGTTACTTCCCCCTTAAAGAAGCTTGATACTGTGAGTATAATTGTAAAGAATAATACTTTAGATCAGATTGTGTCAGAGCTGAGATCTGAGAAAAAAGTTTTAAAAAGATTTGTTTTGAAACCAGAAGGAAAGGAAGTTATTCAGGTAGATTATTCAAAAGTAAAAACTTTGTTTTATGTTCCTGTTTCACCTCCTTTTGAAGCTGCACAGTTAAGATTTAGTGAAGGACCGTATGAAATTCCTCCGAAAAAATAAAAAAACAAAAAAAATTATCCTTGTTATAAGTGATCTACACTTAGGAGCGGGGGATGAGGTTGAAGGAAGAAGAAACCCACTAGAAGATTTTCATTCAGATAAAGAACTTGTCGATTTTTTTAATTATTATTCTAGTGGAGAGTACCAACAAAAAGAGGTTGAGTTAATTATAAATGGTGATTTTTTAGATTTACTAGCTGTTCCTTATGTACGTTATTTTGATGATGAATACTGGAGTGAGTCTGCTGCCCTAGAAAAGCTCGATATCATTATGCAAGCCCATCCTGAGGTTATGCAAGCGCTAGAAAACTTTCTTTCTTATAAAAATAAAAAACTGGTTTATATTATTGGCAACCATGATGCTGAATTATTATTTGACTCCTTAAAAACCAAGTTTATTTCTTATTTTTCGCAAGAGGTTCAACCGAAGATTACACTTACTAATAATTTAAATTTATATGAACCTCTAAGTGGAATTTTTATTCAGCATGGCCATGAATACGAATCCTTACATCACTTTGATGAACAGACATGTTTAGTAAAATCGAGTAAGGGGGAGAAGTATTTTATCCCTCCTTGGGGATCATATTATGTTACGCATATTATAAATAAATATAAACTTGAAAGAGATCATGTCAATGCTGTGAGACCTGTTAAGCAGTTTGTTATTCATGGACTTATTTTTGATACATTTTTTATTTTAAGATTTTTTATTGCTAATCTTTATTTTTATTTTATGATTCGATTTTTGCGCTATTATCGACTTAAACTTGGTTGGAAAAAAATTTTTGAAGATATTATAAGTGAATTAACACTTTTTCAGGACTATGAATCTTTAACCAGAAACTTTTTTGAAAGACATGATGGAGCTAAGGTCCTGATTGTTGGACATACTCACGAGCCTATTTTTAGAGAGTATAGTGATGGAACTAAATTTATTAATACAGGGACATGGACTAGAATGGTGAACTTAGATTTATCTCAAGATATGAATGCAACACCTTTGACTTACGCTAAGGTAGAGGTTTTTGATAGCGATAGAGTCACAGAGTCTTTCCATGACTCAGTTAGTGTAAAACTGAATAAATGGGTTCCTAAATCAGACCTACCTTATGAAGAGTTTCGCTAAGTTTTCTCTTTTATCATTATGATAAGATAAGTGGCCCATTTGCATTTTTTTTACTTTGTCTTCAATATTTTCTATTGTTTTTTCAAAAAAAGAAAATTTTTCTCTTAATTTACTAAAGTCATAAGAATCTGCCCCGATAGGGTTAGTATCTACAAAAGGTATTGTAGGTATAAGTCAATATTAAATATTCAAGCAGTAGGCTTATCAATTCCTCAAGGGTGTGGAGTTGAGTATCTGGAAGATACACAATTTTCAATGGAGGAATTTTATGGGTTTTCGTATTAACACGAATGTCTCTTCAATTGCAGCACAACGTTCACTAAGTCAAACAAACAGACAATCAGAGAGTACTTTAGCTAAAATGTCATCAGGGACAAGAATTACTAAAGCCGCTGATGATGCTGCAGGTTTGGCGATCAGTGAAAAGTTAAAAGCTAACATCAGATCAAACACTCAAGCAAACCGAAATGCAAATGATGGTATTTCTATGGTTCAAACAGCTGAGGGAGGTCTAGATGAGATTTCTAACATGCTGACAAGATTGAGAGAGCTTTCAATCCAATCTGCTTCAGATACTGTTGGTGATACTGAAAGGTCATTTACAGATATGGAGTATCAAAATTTAAAACAAGAAATCGAAAGAATCTCTCAAGTTACTGAGTTTAACGGAACTAAGCTTTTGAGTGGACAGGGTGAGAAACTAGATTTTCAAATTGGTGTAAACAATGATGCGTTTCAAGATAGAATCTCTTATGATGTTCAAATGACAAATGCATCAATTTCAAGCTTAGGTATCGATGGTATCTCAGTTGGATCTAAAGAAGGAGCTCAAACTGCACTAGAAACAATTGATGGTGCGATTGAAAAAGTCTCAGGACAAAGAGCTGCTTTAGGGGCGATTCAAAACAGATTAATCTCAACTAGTAATAACTTAGAGATTACAAATGAGAACTTAAATGCTGCGAACTCTCGTATTAGAGATGTTGACTATGCTAAGGTTTCTGCTGAGAATGCAAGAAACAATATCATTGGTCAAGCTGGTACTTCAGTTCTTGCTCAAGCAAATTCTCAAGGTCAAAATGCATTGAGACTTATTGGCTAATTTTTAGCACTATTTATTTTTATAATGCAATGGAGCCCCTCTTTTTTAAGAGGGGCTTTTTTTTTGTGATAAATATGATTTGAACCGTACTACTAAAATGAGTTTTCTTCTGTATGAAAGCAAGTGGTTTCTGAATATTTTTCACCATTGTCCCCATTTTTGGGGATAAATTAAGTTCGGCCACTTTGCCATCGCCAAACTTTTC
>LULF01000057.1_pt1 | contig 38849 bp, 40 predicted proteins | sample 728221 | NCBI WGS metagenome assembly LULF01 (sample SAMN03860296, study PRJNA289734) | marine metagenome | biome: seawater column; feature: ocean; material: water; isolation source: Red Sea water column Station 169 - depth 500m | place: Saudi Arabia: Red Sea | collected 2011-10-15 | depth 500 m | reverse complement strand
CTGCACGGTATGCTGGTGTATCATCTATCGGTGTAACCACATAAATGACTCCATCCTTTTGAGTCACTTCAATTCCTAACCCCCCAAATTCTCCATCAGTATCGGCTTGCATTTTTTTATAGAACTCTTTGCTTAAAAAAGTTGAATGAGGGTCAAGTGTATCCATCATCCCTTTTATTGCCCCCTCAATAAGTTTATTCGTATCAACAGGGCGATAATACTGGCTTTCTATTAAATAAAGGACTTTATTAAAAAGTTCTAGTTCTTCATACCTAGACTTCGTTACCGCAAAACTTGAAGACGTTACAGATATGGCCACTAAAAACCACAAACAAATACGCATATTATAATCCTTTCTTATTCTAAATATTAACTTTTTTCTTTGCTAACCAATTGGCAGTATTCTGAACAATATCTTTTTTTCTAACCTCAAAATATAAAGATTTAACATTCCCAAGATCTGCAATAGTATATCCTAATAATTGTTTATTATTAACAACATCACCCTTCTTAACCTTAGCGACAAGATCTCCTAATAAAACAGACCTTACATCTTGTCCATGGTCGATAATGACAACATTTCCATAACTCGCAAGTTCACCAGCGTACACAATTTTACCTGCACGAGGAGCTAAGATAGGTGTTGTTTGTGAATATTTTAAATTAATCCCCTCTTTGGTTTTATTGATACTGACATATTTTTCCAGGGGAATATCAAGCTGAAACAAAACACCATTCTTTTTTAAGTTGTTTTTTTTCCTAACTCTTAATTTTGCAACAACTTTATCGAGTACAATTTCACTTTGATTTTTATCTTCCATCAGCGATATATACTCTTGGCCATACTCTTTCTTTTGCTTCTCTAACTCCATGATAAACTGATATAATGACTCTTCTTCCTTTTTTATTGAACCAATTTTTTGTTCATAATTATTTATAAGTTGCAAATTTTTATTAGAAGCGGCTTGAGCCTTTTTTAATTTTTTTAATTTTTTTGACAAAATCTCGTAATAAATTTTTTTTGCCTTCAAAGATGTATCAACTTCAGCATCACTGACTTCCAAAAGATAGCGATCAAAGGCAAGTTTACTTAATTCAACCTCCTTTGAAACAGAAGCAGCACTAGTCGAAAGTTCACCTTTTAATTGTTCAACTTTTTTTTCAAAGTCTTCAATATCCTTCATTTTTGCGAGATAGCGATTATTTGAACTTCCTAACTGATTATCAATTTCTTTAATTTGTGCCGCTAACTTATTTAGTTGGGAACTTTGATTAGTAATTTTATCACGTAATTGTTTGATACTTCTCTTAGAAGCATTTGCTGAAATAGAGAATAAGAAAACTATTAAAATTAAAACTTTCATACTAAAAGCTGTACTTTCTTTTTAGACCAAGAGTCACAACTCCTACAAAAGTAAGCATGCACAAAGTTGCTACGACGGCTATCAAGTTTAAATGTCCTACCAGTATGTAATTAATCAAAAATGTTGTAGCGACAAGGCTCAATGTACTTATAAATACTATTTTAAAACAAACGCTCGATTTTCTTTGAAACTTTTCAACCACAAAAGCAGTTTTAAGAGTTGGTTTTAAAATCAAAAGAAAACTAATTAACCACAAACCTGAGAAAACAAAGATAGCATAAACATCAAACATTTTTAAAAAAGTATAAAGAAAATCACCTTTCTTAATTTTGACTTTTTTAGGATATTTCATTTCTCCCATAGTAATTGATTTTTCACCTATCAATCTCGCAAGATATTCTTTAATAAGGCTAAAACTACTCGCCTTAAGCTCGTTATCAACTTCAATTTTAATTCTTTTATAATTAACTGAGGCTAAACTATCGACAAGATTCGCCCCAAAAACTTTTTTTAAATTCTCGACTTCATCTCCTAAGCTTTTTTCACTAGCTGCTTGAACATTTACCACTCCTGGCAAATTTCTAACCCTTCGAAGCACACCAGTTAAATTCTTATTCTCGGAGACTAGTGCATTAAAATAAGGATAAGTTTTTGTTGATTCTTGTAAGGATAAAAGGCTACGAATATCATTTTGAAAATAGGTGGTCGAAATAACACCCACTGTAGCGCATATATAAATGGCACCTAGAATTAAATTTTCTCGAATAATCTTAAAAAATTCTTTTAAATAAAACATGCATGTCCTGAGTATATAAGTTTACCATTTTCCAAATGCACAATTTTTCCTGGGAACTGTTTTACGAGGTCCCTATTATGTGAAGCCCAGACAACTGTGAGCTTTCGTTTCACATTGTAAAAGTTTAAAACATCAAAAAGCTTAATAGAACTTTCTTTATCCAAAGCTGCAGTTGGTTCGTCAGCAATAAGAATATTGGGTCTGGTCATTAAGGCCCTGACCATGGCCACTTTTTGCTTTAAACCGCCATTGGCCTGTTCTATTTTTAAAGAAAGTTTATCTTTCATCCCAAGCACACTCGCAAGTTCAATCATGTCTGCGTGAAACTCATTCCGATTCTTATATAATTTTGCATCATAAGCATACCAAATATTCTCTTCACAACTTTTATTATCAAACAGCCGTAGATCTTGGAAGACTTGAGAAACGAAACGATCTCCCTGTTCGACTCCTAAAACACGGCCTCTTGAAGGATGAAGATCACCAGACAACAAGTTTAATAAAGTTGTTTTTCCCGCACCAGACTTTCCAGTGACAAACAGAATTTCTCCAGGGTTAACAGTTAATGTAATCCCCTTAAGAGCATGACAGTGGCGGAATTTTACATCCACATTATCTAAATGATATAAAAATTGATCTCGAAAACGATAGTTCTCTTTTTTTCTTTGAAATATATCCTTCATAGACCTTCCAATGTCATAACCATACGAAAATATGGGGCAGATCCATCTGCTCTATTATTTTAACGCACTTTTAAAGACAAAGTAAAGTAGGCCGTGAACTTACCGATTGAATTTCATTAAAAAAAATGCTTACCCTAGATTAGCGCTCAAGTACTTTTTCTTTCAGGAGAAGCTGATAGGCAGAGTCAGAACAATAAACATTGGGGACAAAATTATAAGCATTTTGAATTTGAGCAATAATAGAGTTTTCGACATCAACCAAAAGTTGAACATCTCCAGTATCTGTAAGAATTTTTGTAGGGTCTCTTTCAAGTAAAACATTTGAACTTTGTTGATCTTTAATTATTCTTTTTTTAGATTTCGTAAAAACGATATTCTTTTTTGGAATATCCACAACAATCCAATCTCCCTTGCCGCCTTTTTTCTCAATGACTTTTTTTATTTGAGAAACTTTTTCTATTGCCTTTTTATGAAACTTTTCATTTTTATCAACCTCATCCTGATTGAGAATTCTTTGTCTAAACTCCTCACAATATACAGATCGTGGAGACTTTTCAAAAAGCAGAGCTTCTGTAATTTCTTTAATTCTTTGATTCTTGTTAAACTCCCCTTGGACATAGAGTTTATGAATGAGAGTCATAAAATATTGATCATTAAAACTATAAAAATTTATAGGGTCATTTTTAACCATCTCTAATAAATCAGAATAACTATAAATCAAAGACTTTTCTAATAAGTAAAATGTTAACTCCTCAGCTAAGGCATCAAATTTTGCCCCCCTAGAAGAACGTACAACTTGTGAATACCAAGCAAAACGAGCATTTAAAAAGTCTTCAACACAATGAAGGGCATTATGTTTTATGGCCAGAATCTCTTGCTCTCCCACATTTACGGTACAAAAATGATGGAGTAAATATTCCCTATCGTAAGTTCCATAATTAAGCCCAGTATAATGTGCATCACGTAAAAGATAATCCATTCGATCACAATCAACCTCAGAATGTAGAATTTGATTTGCTAAAATATCAGGCGAAATTCCTTTAACAAGATCAGAAATAACTTGAGGGTCAATTTCATATTTTTTTAAAAGGGATGTAACTCCTCCCTCAAAGTCGGTATTTTTTATTATAAAAGAACCTAAATGTTCATGATCATCGGGATGACCTTTTGAATTTTTTTGATTCGTTGTATCTCCAAACTTAATATAGGCCATTTCAGTAGTATGAGAAAAGCAAAATGTTCCTAAATCATGTAAGAGCGCTGCCAAACGAATACTTTGATGCCTTTTCTTCTGTGTTGAGTTGTCTTTAATATCGAACAATTGTGTATCAGAAACGGCTTTGCCAACAGACTGTAGAATCTTATGAGCATTAAACATTACACCTATAGAATGTCCAAAACGGGAGTGTTCAGCTCCAGGAAATGTATAAAATGAAAAACCTATTTGTTTAATCCATCGTAGCCTTTGATAAAAAGGCGTATGGATAATTTCCCACTCTAACTGTGTTAAAGAAATAAACCCATAAAGAGGGTCAAAAATTATTTTATTTTTATTTTTAGCTTCCATGCTTATTCATCCGAAAAAAAATCCCTTCTTAAATAAGAAGGGATTTAAAAGATTTTATTGTAGAGTCGACTTTTTTCTTCCTCTTTTTTTAGGAGGTGTTATTTTCTTTAACACCATCTCCACTAAAGTTTTTGCTTCTTCTCTTAATTTATTATCGTGAATAAAGCGATAAAAATTTTCGACCTCACTTGAACTTTTAAAGTTTTTAATTGAAGTCGCAGCTGCTGGTGTTGCTGCTTCATTAGTTTCTTTTATTTTACTCATATATTTACTCCTAAAGTGGTATTTTACTTATTCTATTACTATTCTACAACTCTAATTCCTTAATTTTTTATTCAGCTTTTGGAGCGACAAGTCCATAACTGTGAAGTTTATTGTAGAGCGTCTTAACTGTAATTCCCAAACATTTTGCAGCTCTTGTCTTATTTCCACCTAAATGATCCAAAGTCTTACAGATATGCATTTTTTCTAAGTCGTGTAGTGTCATTTCAGTAAATTCCTCCACAACTTCAACCGGAGCCTCTACTTCAGACTCTAGCTCTGGTAAATGAGTTTCATCGATGAACTGCTCACTTACTAAAATAGCTGTTCTTTCCATTAAGTTTTTTAGCTCATGTATATTACCTGGCCAATTATAATTGGCCAATCTTTCAATCGCCTTAGAAGTTAAAACCTTATTTTCATGGGTTTTTGAATTATTAATAAAGCTTTCTGAAAGAATTTTAATATCATCCTTTCTTTCTTTTAAACTTGGCATTTGAATATTCATTATATTAAGACGATAAAGAAGATCTTCATTAAATAAGCCTTCTTCAATTAAGTTCTTTAGATTTGCTTTTGTTGCTGAAATAATTCGTACATTTGTTGCCATGGGGATATTAGAATCAACACAAAATAATTCACCACTGATGATAAAACGAAGAAGTTTTCTCTGGACTTGTAAGGAAAGCTCTTCAATTGAGTCCAAAATAAGTGTTCCTCCATTTGCCCTCTGTATAGCTCCTGGACGATCTTTTGTTCCAAAAAGCTCTAATTCAATTTGCTCTTCGTTAATTGAATTGCAATGAACTAAAACACAGTTTCTTTCCTTTCTATCACTAAGAGTATGAATCTTTTTTGCCAATAATTTTTTACCAGTACCGGAACCTCCCGCAATTAAGATAGGAAAATCTTCTTTTGCAACTTTCTCAGCAATATTCATAACTTCAACAAAAGCTTTAGAATGGCCAATCATTTCAATTTGCTCTATTTTAACTCCACGTCCACTTATACTAGGGCCACGATTTAAAAGCTCCTGCTCTTTTTCTTGTATCTTCTTTTCTAGTTCTTTATTTAAATTTTTAGCAATAAGATAGAGCCTCATATTATTGATAGGCTGCTCTAAAGAATTTAAAAGATCGAGAACGATCGAAACATCTTCTTCTGAAAACTTTCTTTCACTATTATCAGTTTGAATATGAATTGTCCCCAAGATAGAACCTTCTGAAATAATCGGAACACAAAGCTCTGACTCAACACATTCATCTCTTTTTGTAGAAGCCAACAAAGGATCTCGTTTTGAATTTGAATAATAGGCTCTTTTTGTTCTTACAACGTAACCTGAAAGTCCTTGTCCTTTAGCATATTCAGTACCATCTGTAATAGACTTCCCATTTTCAGCAATTAAGAGAGTCGATCCATCATTAAAAGCTTCAAAAGTTTGAACTTTATACTCTTTAAAGAGCTCCATAATAGCTGAAGACAATCTTGTAAAAAAAATAGTCTCATCTAGATTTGTTAATAGCTGAGTTGAAATTGTTGAAACTTTGTCCATATCTAAAGCACTCTTCATGTTTAACTCCTTTACACTCTAAGTTGATAACTGTTTACTTTTCATGCGATGCGTTACAGTAGTAGTATATCAGTGCATGGAATTTTTACAAGACAAAAGATCTCAAGTACTATCTTTTTTAACTAAAAGTGCTTTTAAATTAACTAGTTAGACCACCTGGGTGTATATATTTTGCCATATCCTTCTGTTATTTTTCGTATAATTTCTCCCTCTCTGTTCATAATATAGACATCTTGAGTTGCCTTTTTTCGGCTAATTACGCGCTGAGAGGTAAAAACGATAAACTCTCCGTCGGGAGAATACCAAGGCTCTTCATTTGAACCAAAATTCTTAGTTAATCTTACTAAATTACGCCCATCACTATTAATTCGATAAATATCAAATCTATCATCTACCCATGATGAAAAGACGATCTCTGTCCCTTTTGGATTAAAACGAGGCGCAGCATTAAATCTTCCTACAAAGCTAATTCTTTTTACATTTTTTTCAACAGAAGATGGATCTAATGTATAGATCATTGCTTTACCTGGTCTGCCAGACAAAAAAGTCATTAATGACTCATCAGAGTTAATATGCGGATCTACATCTTCAGCAAAATGATTCGTAATTTTTCTCTTGGCCCCAGTTTTAAGATTCATTTTATAAATATCTGCATTTTTTTGTCGACTTAAAGTTAAATAAATACTCTCTCCAGTCTTATTAAAAATCGCTCCAGAATTTATACCTAATTCATTGGAAATAACCTTGGTCTTTTTTGTTTCCAAATCAAGTAAATGTAAGTTTAAATTTTTAATATTTTGATAACCAACGCCAGAACTATTTTTCTTTTTTCTATCTTCAATCAAGGAATATAAGATCTTTTTATTGTCTTGTGAAAGGGCCGGTGAAATAATCATCGAGTTTAGCGAAGTCAACTTCTGCTTTCTTTTTCCATCAAAGTCCATAATATACAACTCTTTTCGAACTTTCCCTTTCGTTGAAGTTCGATCTGAAACAAAAACAATTTTAGATTCAAAGATCGATTTTTTTCCTGTTAAGGATCGGTAAAATGTATCTGCAAGAGCATGAGAAAAAGGACGAATATCTTGGAATAAAATTTTTCTTTTATCTTTAATAACTTCAACCTTCCCCGGAATATTTTTTAAAACAGATTCAAGATAAAAACCATCGCTTTCTTTGAGGATTTCAAACTCAGCAACAAACTTGGCTTTTGACTCTGAAACTTTTTTAATGGTTTTATCTTCCACAATAAAAAGATTTCGATAAAAATCAAAATCAGACTTCAAAATTTCTATCAACTCTTTCATTTGTGTTGCTTGTTGAGCATTTAAAGCATCTAGCTTCGGTGTCACAAATCCAATGAGGTCTTTTTCAACTTCGGCTTCCCCCACGGCAACAACAGTCAAGTTTGACTGCCCCCATGTCCCTAAACTGAGAGTAATCATAAATAATAAAATAATAAGCTTCATAAAAAACTCCTACAAAGGAAATCCAAGAACAACTTGTCCTGATGTAACTTCCTTTAAAATGTTACTGCTTGGTTTTGGAAGAGGACTTGATTGCTTAATTGCACTGAGTGCTTTTTGATCATACTCCTCATCTCCACTCGACTCTAAAATTTCAGTTTTAACAACTTTTCCGTCAGAAGCAATAAATATACGTATACGACATCTTAAATTTTTCTCAATAAGATAAGTCGGTAACTTCCAGTTGGGCCTGACCTTATCTGGTAAGGCTTGAATATAGCGGACGAACTCTTTTTGAGACTCAATTAATTCCTCCCCAGTAATACTAGAACCTTGGCTTACCTTGTTACCTTCTAAAATTAACTTTTTTAATGCTCTTTTATCAATTTTATTATCTTTTGGCTTGGCCTTTGCTTTTTCCTTAACCTGACTTGAACTCAAATTTTTTAATAAGTTTGATAAATTCACTTTTTTCTTTTTCGTTTTAAACTCGACTTCACTTGTTTCATTAGATTTGGAAGGTTTTGCAACTTCAACCTTTGTTTCTTTTACATGTGTTTCCATCTTCTTTAGCTCTTGTAAGGTATGTTTAGGTAAACCTACAACATCAACTCGAACTGAAGACTGAACGACTTTAATATCATTCTCATCGGGCTTTAAATTAAAGAGATTTAAATCAAAAATTATATTTGAAACATAAGCCAACATCAAAATCCCTAAATGGACAGCGATGGCCTTGAAAATATATTCATTTAATTTATCTTCTCTAAAGTTCGCTTCAATCATCTTTATTTGTTATTTCCGTTACAAGTGCTATTTTAGCAATTCCTTCCTTTTTAAGCTGTGAGATTAACTTGGCCACAACTCCATAATCGAGCGAATAATCGGCTCTTAAATATAAAACATCTGTTTTATACTGCTTAAAACCACCAAGTATAACTTCGGGTAACTCTTCTTTAAGAAAGCGTTCATCACCGACAAAGAATTCTCCTGCTTTAGAAATTGATAAAATCACCTGTTTTTGAGTTAATTTAATATTATTAACCTTTTTTGTTTTTGGAAGGTCTAGCTTGATTCCACTAAACATTAAAGGTGCAGAAATCATAAAAATAACCAAAAGAACTAACATGACATCAACTAAAGGTGTTACGTTAATATCGGAAATAGGTCCTTTTTTATTATCCAGTTTAAAGGCCAAAACTTTACTCCTTTGAAATCAAAACATTTCTTTCAATGAGATTCAAAAAATCCTGTCCAAAGTTTTCCATCTGTCCATTGAATTTTCCTACCATCGAATTATAAACATTATAGCCCCAAACCGCTGGTATAGCTGCAGCTAGCCCTACAGCAGTTGCGACTAAAGCTTCAGCAATTCCAGGTGCAACTGCTTCTATACTTCCTCCACCAGAAGCAAGCCCTGCAAAGGAGTCGATTATCCCCCAAACAGTTCCAAACAAACCGATAAAAGGTGTAATCGAACCTATTGAAGCCAATGTTGAAAGTCGATTTTCAAGTTTTTCACTACTAACGTTTGCCCCTTGTTTTAATGACCGCTCTAAAGCATCAATTCCATTAGAATCTAAATACTGACGTAGTTCTTTTTCTTTTCCAGCTTCATGTAGTTTTTCTCTAATTTTTCGCAATTCTTGATAACCACTTTCAAACATAGTCCCTAATGTCGAGTCAGGGTATTGTCCTACTTGCTCATGAATGTCGATAAGATTCGTACTGTTTTGAAAATATTGAAAAAACTTATCATTATTTTCAGAAATAAGTCTGAAAGCTTTTCTTTTTTGTAAAATAATTGCCCATGATAAAATTGAACACGCGATTAAAATCAGCAAGACTAGCTTAACCACTATTCCTGATTCAAGTAAAATTTGAAATATATCTAAACCACCTTCCACACTAGACTCCTTTCATTTGATTTTTATCACTCTAATTATCTTAATCTTCCTTAATGAAGTCAATCGAACGTGGAAAGTGATAATACCCGACTGCAATAGCCCAGATTCCAACAACACCAATAATAGGCAAACTTTTGCGATAGGAAAAAACTGAATAAGCATTGTCCCATACGATGTCTAAGCCATATAGAGCAGTAAGTGGGGCAATAACAAAAAGTGCATAAAAGAGTGGATCAATCAACTTCTTTTTGCGCCCCAATTGAAAAAGAGTCATAAAATGAATTAATAAAAAAATATAAAATTTATTTAAATAAGGTAGAGCTATCTTGGCCGAAATGAGAAAAAAAACAAAAGAAATATACATCACAATATTTTCATTTGCTCTTTTTACGTCAAAAGTATCAATAAGAACGTACAGAACAAAAAAATCTGCAAAATAAAATAAAAAAGAGCCAATGAAAGAAGAATAAAATAAGTATTCTTGAAATTCACTTTCAACAATACCACCACCAAATTGTGTTATAAAAGCATAGAAGATCGTGAGGATAAATATCGTCATCACAATAATTTTTCGAGAGGGAATCCAGAGTCCCCCTCCTAACATAAAGTAAGAAGAAATTCTGAGTTCTTTGTACAAATTTATTTTCACAATGTTTAATACAATAATCAAAGAAACAATTTTTGACAGGCTCAAAATCTCCCACGTATTTCGGTTCAACCAATTTTCAACTGTCCCCATATCGTGATTTAATAAAAAATGAAAAAAAGTAAAGGTGGAAACAACCATTAAATAAGATAAAACAAAAAAAAGTGTATATAAAAAATAATACAGACAAACTCTACGAACCTCAAAAGGAGTTTTTTCAAACCAAATTTTATGAATCATATCACTTTCTTTTTGGGGGAAAGCCACTGAATTTGCAATTCAGGAGAGGGATAAACTTTTAAATAATTTTTATAAAGCATATCAGACTTAATAAATTGATCAATTTTTTTATAAAGTCTAAAATACGCCCCCCACAATTGAGGTTCAGACTTTAGCAAACTATCCATTTTTTTTGTAATTTTATATTGTTGTTGAAAAGTAAATCCTTTTTTAAAAACAAGTTCAGAATAAGACTCTAAAACTTTTAAAATAACTTTCTTGTCCATTTTCTTTTCGTAAAAATTTGTTCCTAATAGAGACTTATCAAAGTCTACTTCATCTTGAAAAAACTCTTCTTTTAAGCGAAGAAAATCTTCAAGCAATAATAAAGAAAGATCCACTTTAGTTAAGTCTAAACTTCTCATAAAAGGCAAAGAGAGAATAAAAATGGACTCTTTCTCTCCTGCCGGTAAGGCAAAATGAGTAATTTGAGGTGTATTCACAACAAGAATCTTAAAAGCATAATTATAATAGCCATATCGCTCAAGAAGTTGCTTGAAGGCTTTGTCAATACCATATTCTGGCCGGGGGAAATCCCAACGCAACAGTTGAGCATTTTTAACGAGCCATAACTCACTCATCAACTTCCAAAAATCATTTTTTGAAGGAAAATTATACTTTTCTTTATTGATTTTTTTTCTTTCTTGTTTCACTTGCTTTACATAGCTCTTTTTTTCAGATGCAGAAGAATCCAAGCCATCATTTTGTAAAACTTTTTTAATATTATCATAATTTATAACCTCGTTTTCTTTTTCTTCAAAAGTTACAGCATCAGAATTCGATTCCGTTTGAGCTGAAAGTCCTAAGATATAAAAACAGATTAAGAATAAAATATATTTATTTTTTTTCATTTAATTTTTGACCTACCCTGGAAATATTGATCATACAATCTTCCCCAAAAATACATTTCTGTAATATCAAGGTCTAATCCCAAATAAAATTTAGGATATTTCTCCTGTAAACATTTTGGTCTTTTATTACTTAAGAACCGGGTTTGGATATATCCCTTATCTTCCCCAACTTCTACATAAGTCCAATTAGGAACGTTACTTTTTGATTTCAAAATTTTTACAGAATGAGAACATTGTAAAACAGTTAAAGAGCTTGAGTCCTTACTTGGGTTTTTATGGACATGTCCCAAAAAGTTGACATAATACTTACGCCCTAAGCTTTTTGCACTTAAAGAAAACGAAGCCAAAAGAAAAAAAGGTAAAATATATCTCATTAAACTTTCCATCTAAACTGAATCGTCTCCCATTTGTGACATTGAGGACATCTCCAAAAGATCTCATCTGAGTTAAATCCACATTGAGAACAAAAATGTCGTGTCAAAGAACTATGAAGATTACTTAAAAGAATTTGGGTTTCCTCAAGGGCCTTTTCATGGTTTCCAGTCTCAATTAAGAGTTTTATAAATTCAATTTTTAAAACATCACTATTATTATCAAATTCTTTTAACCAATCATTTAAGAGTTCAAAAGCTTCTCTACTTCTCCCCTCACTCTTAAGAAGCCTAATTTGAGAGAGGACGACTGAAGGAGAATCTTTTAAGTCATCATCATTTATTTCCAAGAAATGTGACTTTAACTTTTGAAGTCTTTCTAAGTAGTTGTCTTTTTCCTTTACATTTTTTGTATCGTCTAAAGATACAAAAATAAAAGAAGTATACATAGGATGCTCTTTCAGTAATTCATTAAGCAAGGCATTAGCATCTTCAATTTTATTTTGAATCAGATATAGTTTTAATCTTAATATTTTAGCAGAAACAGAAGGAGCAAAACGAAAGGCATCATCTAAGTCCTCTGCACAAGCTCGATAATCTCCCGAATTAAAGTGATATTTTGCCTTTTCTACCAAAATATGGGAAATCGTCTCAGACTGATTATCCTGCCCTACTTTTGAAAGCATAATTCTATAATTATAAGCCTGATCCCAATCTCCTATATCCTCATAAATACGACATAAAGACCTTATCACTTCATCTTGGTCACGATTGATTTTTAAAACATCCTTATAAGTCTCAAGAGCTTTATCTAGAAAGCCTCCTTTATCGAAATCTATTGCAAGTTCTTTTAATGCTCTCAATCTCGTTGATTCATTAATATTTTCTCTTGCTATCAAGGAGCGGTGAATACTAATGGCCTTATCAATTTCTCCATTACTTCTAAAAAGTCCACCTAAAGCAAAATATGTATCTATAGTTTCTCTATTGAGATCTACTGCATTTAAAAACTCTTTAATAGCAAGGTCTTTATTTCCAGAAATCAGATACTGTGTTGCATTTAAAAAAATCTTTGATTGAGCTTCAAAAATACTATCTCTGTATTTTTTTGATAACTTTATTCCATGCTCTTTTTCAATAATATAATGATAAATAAAAACTAATGTAATCACGATTGCTAAGACAGCAAGCAAGTGTTCCTTAATAAATGTAAAAATATAAACAATATCCAAAATAACCTACTTAGCTAAATACATTGGAACACTATGACTTTTTATAGCGTAATTAAAATCCTTCACTGATTGTTCAATTCCACCCAAGACATCAGCTAGCTCGAAATCTTTCTTTAACTTTATAAATTTCAGTCCAAAGTTTTCTTTTAACTTTAACTCGGCATGAACTTTTCTTCCTGCCTCCCATAGTCCGGCAATATCATCCACGAGCCCTCTTTCTTTTGCCCCTTGCCCCGAGAAGATTTGACCTTGAGCATACTTTCTAAGACCTTCCATTCCATCTATGATTCTTTTTTCACGTACTTTAAAAATATCTAAAATAAATTGCTCATGGACATTTTCTGTCATTTCACTAAGTAATAATTTTTCTTCTTGTGTCATCTCTCTAGCTGAGTTTCCAATGTCTTTATATTTTCCTGCCTTGATTATTTCGGGCTCGATTTTTGCCCACTTATAAAGCTCCTTTAAATTCATAAAATTCATAATAACGCCTATTGAACCTGTCATGGCACCTGCATTGCTAAAGATTTTACGACAAGCAGCACCTATATAGTATCCTCCAGAAGCTGCGACAGTGCCAAAACTAGCGTAAACTGGTTTTTTCTTATCTATTCTTCTAATTTCTTCATAAATTTCTTGAGTTGGTCCGACAGCTCCTCCAGGTGAATTAACTCGCACAATAATAGCTTTTATCGTTTCCATCTGTTCTGCTTTAAGAAGTTTTTTGATAGTATCCTTTGAGTCCATGATAACTCCTTCAACTTCAACCACTGCAATTGGACCATTCTTCCCACTCATAGAGTCCATAACTCGGTCAGAGTCTCGTAATGAAGACACTGTATAAAAAGCAAAAATTAGAAAAATTACAAATAAGACTGTAATTAAAACGAATATACCGACAATTCCTTTTGAACGCTGACTTGACACTTTTATCTCCTCAATTAGTGTTTACTTACCTTACCATTATAATCATTATCTATAGAAATAGAAGTAGAGTCTTGACCTGACTATTTTACACAGGAATAACTTGTAAAGTGTTTTGAAATTTAAAGTCTACAAATATTTAACCGATAAATTCCTTAGTGAGTCAATTTCACAAATGGAGTTAGAAATGAAAGCACTTATCATCTTATCTTTATTATTTTGCACAAGTATCTCTTATGCAAAAATTCAGCAACCTTCCGAAGAAAGCATTGCTAAAGACCTCGGATTTGGTCTAACCTCTGAAAAGTCTTCCACTCGAAGTATTGCAAGTGATAAAAAGTCTGATAAAACAAAAGATGATCAAAAAAGAGATGTTGCTTCAGAGCCAGAGCAATCACAACCTAAAGTTGAATATTGGTCCTACTAAACTTTTTAGATAAATATGCTTAAAGAATTTTTTAATGAGAAAAAAACTGCTTTTATAAAAGAGCTACAACATGCTTTCTCGTCACAAGACTCGAAGTTTTTTTTAATCACGGCCCTAAAGTTTTTTTATGTGACGTTTTTGTCCTATTTTTTACTTTTTTTGGCCCTAGAAGTAATTCTTGAGCTTAATTATCATTTTTTATCAGCTCATGGTTTTACTCAAGACCAAGATATATACTTTGATATTTTCGTTGCCACTCTTAGTGATTATACTTTCTACGCAGCATTTATTCTTATCTTATCATTTTTAGCTGGTCTTTTTGTAAGCTATTTAAGCTTAAAACCCCTAGACGACCTTGAGATAATTGCCATTGACTTTATGCAAGATATCAATAAGACAGATGTTATAAAAAGGGTAGATCAAAACAAACACATCTACAAAATTTCTGATATTTTTTTTAGATATTTAGGATCATATATTAAAAGGGGTGTACGGCCTAATTCCACAATCCCTTCTTATTTATTGGCAGCAAAAAAACTTCCCCTAGATTGGAGTTACACCCTCCAATTTGCCACCATGTCTACAGTCATATTATTTGGAAATTATCTTCTTATGGAGGCTTTTACACACGACTTTTACCAAGCCATTATCGCCAATGGACTCGAACATCTTTCCAATAATAAAGTCGTTAATTTATTCTTAGATACTCAGCAACCTGTAATACAAAAAATCTTTTACTCAGTTATGCTGTTTAATGTATGTGCCTTCTATTATATTTCTCTTCAAATTATTAAAAAAGTTAATGGGGTCTTTTTTGGAATTTCAAGGGATATGATTAAAATTGTTCAAGGCGATCATAAAGTTCGTCTAAGACCGAGGGCAAATGATCCAGGTCAAGAACTCTCTCAGACCCTAAATGACATTCTTGATGAAGTGTTTCCTCACAATTATATACAACTAGAAAGCTTAAAAACTTCAGATAAATTCAATGAACATAATTCAAAGGAGTTTACGACTTATTTTGACAGTTTAGATGATCTTAACCATACACAAGAAGATAATGAACAAGACTATAAAACATGTGAACATTCTGAGTCCCCTGTTCTTAAAATGCTCATGCAGGGCACTTCACCTGCCTCGAAAGTACCAAATGATAAAGAAAAAACTTTAAAGAAAAAAGAGTTTAAACCCACAAAAAGAGAAGAAGACTCCTCTATGTGAAAAGTTTCAAGCCTTCTTTTTGATCAGTCCATAAATTAAGTTTTTCGTATTCTGTTTTCAGTTGGCCACAAGCAGCTAAGATATCATCTCCCTTAGTTTGCCTCACAGTACAAGTGTATCCTCTACGATTAAGCTCATTCATGAACCATAAAATCTTTTCTTTACTAGGTTGTCTATACCTACTACCAGGATACTCATTAAATGGGATTAAATTTATTTTAGACTCTTTTCTATTAAGCAATTTGCATAAAGCATCTAAGTCACTTTCTTGGTCATTTAAGCTATCGATTAAAAGATACTCATAAGTGATCCTTCTGTGAGCCTTTAACGGAATAGTTCTAATGGCATCAAACAAACGCTGTAAATCATAAGCTTTATTAATTGGCATAAGCTCTGTTCGCACATCATTTTTAGCTGAGTGAAGTGAAATCGCAATATTAATGGGTGGAAAGTCATGTAACATTTTTATTTTAGGAACCAGACCCGACGTAGATAGAGTTATCCTTCTTTGACCTAAACCAAAAGCATTATCATCAAGAAAGTTAATTGTCGCATTCTTAACATTTTTATAGTTATGTAAAGGCTCTCCTTGTCCCATATAAACAATATTTGTAATTTTCTCTTCAACATGGACATTTTCTCTTAGCCAAATACTTAATTTTAAAAATTGTCCGGTAACCTCTCCTGTCGTCAAGTTTCTTTTCAAGCCTTGTGTTCCGGTATGACAAAAAGTACAACCTATAGCACATCCAACTTGCGAAGAAATACACTGAGTTAATCTATCTCGAGCTGGAATCAACACTGTTTCAATTGTCTGGCCATCTTTAAGCTTAAGCAAAAATTTTCGAGTTCCATCTTGGGAAAGACCATCCCAGACGACTTCAGGTAAGGAAAAATCAAAATTCTTAAAAGTAAATTCTTTAAGTTTTTTTGAAATATTAGTCCATCGTGATTGATCTAACTCTTTTTTCTTATAAACCCAATCAAATAACTGCTTGGCGGAAAACTTAGAAAAACCATTTTCGACCAGAAACTCTTGTAATTCAATTAATGTAAAATCGTAAAAACTTCTCATGCAAAGATAGAACTAATATTTTCACTACATAATGACAATGCTTTAGTCGATAAATTCATACCTAATCGGCCAAGGCGACATCATTTTTTGCTTTTTCTGCATCATCATAATCAGCAAGTACCTGGACTTCTCGCTCGTATTTTTCCACTTTGGCCATATAATCTTGGTCAAAACTATGAGTAAGAGAAAGCCCTATAACAACAAAAGTCATCAAAGTACTGGCCAATACAAATTGCTTCATTTGGCTTAATAAATAATTCTTTTTCATAGTGACTCCTTTGTTTTGCACAATAACACACCGCAGCGCACTTTTATAAAAAAGATTTAAATAGTGAAAAGTTTACAATTTTTTTACCACTCCACGATCTTAGAGATAGAAGAGAAAACTCAAACTCACAGACAGAAGCTGTTACCTTTGTAACTATTTAAAATTTCAAGATGTCTGCAGAGAAGAGCTTATTTATTGGCACAATCATTTACTTGCATTATCACTTTCCACTAGCGCCTCGATAAAATCACTATTAACAAACATTACAGAGGCTCGTTACTAAGTTTGAGTTTTCTCTAACATCTATTTAGTAGTTTACAATTTTTTAGAAAAGCTTTCCAAAAATCGATGATTTAGACTGTTCAGTGTTTTCTAATTTGTGACCATATTCAGAAAAAACTTTTAAATAATCAGAAAGCTGGTGACAAGACTCTACGCCTATATTGTAATCATTTACCGAAAGAAGGAAACAATTCTGATAACGATGTTCCTCAATAAAGCTAAGAGCAAAGCGCAACATATCTTCTTTTGTTCGAAAAAAGATATTATTTTCAATATGATTTAAATGAAAAGAGCTTAACATGTCAGAAGATATAAGCCCATATTCATCAAAAAAATAAATAACTCGATACCTATTGTGCTGCTGTGGCTCCTGAGACTGAGAGTTCTCTTCAAAGCGAAATAAAAGATATATACTTTCATGTTTTTTCATATTTATTCAAAAAATCCAAAATCAAGTGTAATAGAGCCACCTGGTAATAATAAAATATCAACCCCCATGGGTGTTGATTTTGAGTTCACATTTTTTTCATCAATTTTTTTTAAAAAAGCGAAGTTACTGCCTGTACGAATTTGAACTTTCTTTTTATAGCTCGTAGGATTATAAAGATAAGCACGTCTGATTTCTTCATAATTTAATTCATAACTATTTGATGACCTCGTCTTCCAAAAGTGAAAAACTCCCTCTTGAGCATCAATATCTAAATGCTTAACCTCAAGATAATCGATCATATTTTCCCAAAAGTCTGTCCGCTTAAGTAATGAAGCATTATGCAGTTTCTTGCTTTCATAAGTAATAATAAGTCCATCTCCCAATGATATTTTCGTCACAGGTGATATATAATTAATTTTTTGAGTTTCTAAATTATTCTCAGCACAAAACACGGCCAACTTTTGATCCAAGTTCGAATCCAAGTCAGTCTTATCAAGAAAAACTTTATGGCCATTCATAAAAAGTTTTAAAATTGATTTAAATTGTTGCTCATCTAATTTACTGCCAAAAAAGAAATAAACAGGGCGTTCATCTAAATCATCAATTTGATCAAAAAAATCATTTTTTATTTTAAACGTCCATGGGTAACGCTTTTCAAAAAAATACTTCAAACCAGCATCTTCCATAGCTCTATCAAAGCTAAAAAAACCATTTCCTCCTCCACATAATTGAAAGAGAACCAAAGGGCTAAAGGCTAAAGAGCCCTCATCAGAATAAAAGCCTTCCTCGAGATGGCTTTGTACCAAGTTCGTATCAATCACATCACTAAAAGCTTTTGCTAAAGTTCCTTTTCGTATATTTGGATCAAGTAAGGGAGTAAAAGGATAAACATCATTAGCAAGACATTGCATTAAAGGTTCAAAATAGTCCTGCTCATGCCCCCAGTTTTCAAAACTTCGCCTAAAAATATCCTCTGAGGAGCCACCAATTAAGCAACTTTGTAAAACTCCCGACCAATTACCAGCTAAAAACTCTTTTGCCGAGTCTAAATAAAGCCCCAAAATGATTTCATAATATTCTAATTTTAAATCATTCTCATATTCTGGCTCTACAACTAAACGTTTAACCTTCTGAGGCTCCGAGTCTTGAAGCTGTTTGATATACCTATTAAAGCCTGACTCAAAAACCTGAGAATGATCTTTAAAATAAGAGACAACATGGTTTTCTTCTAGGCGCATACATTCAAGACCATAAACAGCACACTGATTTCCACCCTGCGAAAGATATTGACCAAGCTTCCAAACAAACTTGCGATAGCTTTGAAAACACTTGGGCTCAAAAAAACTATAGACCTTATTAATATGAGATTGATTATCAATAACAGCTAAGGCGATTCCATCTTTATTTTTCGCCAAATTTCGGGCCAAATAAGACGGAATTCCTCCATTTGTAAGAAAAGGAGCAGGGGAAATTGGTAATAGAAAAACAATTTCCTTACCACAATTCTGAGCTGTTTGTGCCAAACGAAGTAAATCTGTCTCTGGTTTTTGCTGACCAAAGTCAAAATTTTCGGGAGAACTATTATGTAACGCCCAATAAATTGGAACCAATAAGGGAGTTGAACCTTGATAAGTATTTAACTTCGCCTCCCATAAAGAGGGCGAAGTTTTCCAGTAAAAAAACCAGTTTTCGCCTGGTAAAGCTACATCAAAATTCTTTATCTCAGGAGTTGTTAATTGCTCCACGAAACCTCCATCATATTCCTTAGCCCATTCTAGATAATAAATCACAGTGTTTCCAGCTATTTATATCCAAGCTCAGAGCATAAATTTGAATAATTTAAAATTCTGCGCTATAAATTCTTGATTAAAATGATAAAGAAAGGTGGATAAATATGTGGTATTTCTCAGAAGAAGAAAAGGCCCTACAAGAAATGTGTAGAGATTTTGCCAATAAAGAATTGGCCCCATTTGCAGAAAAGCATGATCACGAAGAAACATTTAACTTAGATGCCTTCAAAAAAATGGGTGAAATTGGTTTATTAGGTATAACAGCTGATCCAAAATTTGGAGGATCTGGACTAGGGGCCACTGCTGCCACAATTGTTATGGAAGAATTTGGCAAAGCTTGTGCCGGCTCAACACTATCCTACCTCGCCCACGCTATGCTTTGTGTAAATAATATCAACTCAAATGCTTCAGAAGAGCAAAAAGAAAAATATTTACCCAAGTTAATTTCTGGTGAACATATTGGCTGTATGGGAATGAGTGAACCTGCCTACGGTTCGGATGCTGTTGGAATGCAATGTAAGGCCACCAAACAAGGTGAAGAATACATAATTAATGGCAACAAGATGTGGATTACCAATGCCCAATACGCTGACATCGTTTATCTCTACACGCGAACAGGCTCAGATAAAAAAGATTTAACAACTTTTATCGTTGAAAAAGGAACACCTGGCTTTAGCGTTTCTAAAGAAATTCATAAGATGGGAATGAGATCCTCTCCAACAGGAGAACTTAGTTTTGAAAATGCTAAAGTTTCCCTTAAGAATAGAGTTGGTGAAGAAGGGCAATCTGTTGAGCATATGATGAAAAATTTAGAGATAGAAAGACTGACTATTTCCGGTATTTCCTTAGGTATTGCCCAAGCATGTGTTGATCAATGTTTTAAATACTCACTGGAAAGAGAACAGTTTGGAAAACCGCTTGGAAACTTCCAAATGATTCAAAAAATGCTCGCAGAAATGGCAGCTGAAACTCAAATGATGAGACACTTCTTATACAATATTTGCTATCAATGGGATAAAGGCCAAGTTTCAAATACTGCTGCTTCAATGGTTAAACTCCAACTACCAAAAATGGCCACGAAAATTGCTTTAGACGCAATCCAAATACATGGGGGCTATGGCTACTCGAGAGAATTTCCTCTTGAAAGAATGATGAGAGATAATAAACTAAATGAAATAGGTGCAGGAACAAACGAAGTAATGATTATGATCATTGCTAAAAATATGCTTAAAGAAGCTGCCAAAAAAATGGGATAGAAATGACAGACAACTCTAAAATTATCTATGTTATCGATGACAGTGAAACGGTTTTAAAAAAAACAAAATCTTTTTTAAAAGACACTGACTATGAAGTTTATTATTTCACTAATCCAATGGAAGCATTAGATAAAATGAAAGATGTCTCACCTCACCTTATCCTTCTTGATTATTTTATGAATGAAATGAATGGTGATGAGTTTATGATCAAAGTAAGTGAAAGACTCCTTCATTATCACGATTGGCAAGTTTACCTTATAAGTAGCCACAAGTTCACTCAAGAAGAACAATTAAGCATGCTTACTCTTGGTATAACTGAAGTTTTAGAAAAACCTCTTGAGAAAGACAAACTTCTTAATGCCATAGATAAAATTAATCATTAAGTCGTTATGTAGTATATAAAAGATTTTATTTTATCAAGCCCTTATCTGATATAAAGAGTTTTAAATACAATTAGAAAAAATGACATTAGAAGACTTCGAGTCTTACTTAAAAATAGCAATCCCCAACTATGCTCAAGAAAAAATGAAAGCTGAAGGTTTTGAAAAAGAAGAAGCTTATGAACTTAATTGAAGAGGAAATAAAAGCAAAAAACTTATCTTCTCTAAATTTACACGTTTTTGAGCATAACAAAGTCGCTGTAAATCTTTATAAAAAATCAGGATACCATACAACAAACCGAATAATGGTAAAAGACTTATAAAACAACGAAATACAATTCTTTTTTAACCACCCTACTAAATTGATGATAGAGAAGACTCAAACTTAGTAACAAACCTCTGGAGTGCTTTTTAAAAGGGATTTCCTTCAGGCTCTGGCCAGCAGTTATTTAGAAGTAAATCATTTCAAATATGAAATAAGCTTTTCTGTTCAGACATCTAGAGATTTAGAATAGTTACATCATAACAGCTTCTGTCTGTGAGTTTGAGTTTTCTCTTCTATCCCCACCGTAGTCGGTCAGTTCAAAATATTTTTTACAGTGGTGCCATTTTGGGGTCTATACAGACATATTCTAATTTTATAAAACGAAATGAAATCAACACGAACAAAGGGGTTTTGTATGAGAGTCTTATTTTTATTTTTTATTTTTATTTCAATTGTTTCTCATGCGAATGCAAATATCTTTGATAGACTTCATGACTGTAAATACAATTGTTCCCTTCGGTGCCAAAAAATAATTTCAAAACTCAACAAAGCAATTAAAGAGGTAGATGATTGCTCTGTTACACAAGATCGTTCCCAGACGATTGAAACCTGTAAAGATTTATTTATTGGGCAGTCTATTGAAACTCAATGTATAAGGATGGCCAAAAATGCCAATACAGTAAAAGCTTGTGTAAAAAACTTTGTTGGAGACGCCGTTGAACTTCAATGTATCAAGCATGCAATCCACGCAGAAACTGTTCACGCCTGTGTTGAAAATTTTATCGGAGAATCTGTTAAGCTTAAGTGTATTCGTTATGGTGCTCATGCCGAAACAATTAGAGCTTGTGTGAAAAACTTTATTGGAGATGATGCCAAACTCGAATGTATCAAGCTTTCAAGCTTATAACTCTCCAGTCAAACGTTGGTACAAAGCTTCTTCGTCAGAAAGAGTTAATTCAGTAATCAATTCATTTTCTGGAAAAAGCAATGCTGATACTCCATAGCTACAAGGACCTAAACAGCCTGACTTAGAAACTTTGTATTCTCCCCATAAGTCATTTTTTTTAAGTTTTGACTTGATCGCCTGAACCAAACTTTGAGCGTCTTTAGCTCCACAACTTGGTTTTGTTTCTGGCTTTAAGTTGCAACAAATAAAGAGATGCCGCTTTGTTTTTCTTTTTTCTATTTTCATAATAAAAGCGCCTGACCAAGCAGGCGCTACCTTATCTTATTTTGAAACTCTTTCAAATACAGTCGCAACTCCTTGACCTAAGCCAATACACATCGTTGCCACTCCAAATTGTAACTCACGCTTTTTCATTTCATGTAAAAGAGTTCCACAAATCCTTGCACCACTACATCCTAGTGGGTGGCCTAAAGCAATCGCCCCTCCGTTAACATTAACAATCTCAGCCGCTTTATCTGCTAGACCTAAGTCTTTTAATACTGGTAAAGATTGAGCTGCAAATGCCTCATTCAACTCCCATAGTTGAATGTCTTCTACTTTTAAGCCTGCTTTTTTAAGCGCCTTCTTAGTGGAAGGAACCGGTCCATAACCCATAATAGAAGGATCACAGCCAGCTGCTGCAAAAGATCTAACGTAGGCCATTGGCTCAAGACCTAATTCTTTTGCTTTGTCTTCACTCATGACTAATAAAGCCGAAGCCCCATCACTTAAAGCGGAAGCATTACCGGCCGTAACCGTTCCAGCTTTAGGATCAAACACTGGCCTTAACTTAGAAAGAGCTTCTAAATTAGCATCTTCACGATACACTTCATCCTTATCAACCATATAAGGCAATCCCTGAGCATCATGTCCTTGAATAGGAATAATCTCGTCTTTAAAACGACCTTCTTCAGTTGCTTTTTTCGCATTTAAATGTGATCGTAAAGCAAACTCATCTTGTGATTTGCGATCAATCTTATGCATTCTTCCTAATAATTCAGCCGTAATTCCCATATTTCCAGCTGCTTTGGCCATCACTTTTGAAGACTCTGGATTAAAATCAATTCCATGAGTCATCGGGACATGTCCCATATGCTCAACTCCTCCAACTAAATAAATATCACCCTGGGAAGACATCACTCCTTGAGTTGCCATATGTAAAGCTGTCATCGATGAGCCACAAAGTCGGTTAACTGTTTGAGCTGAAACTTGTTTTGGAATTCTTGTCATTAATTGGGCATTTCTAGCAATATTGTATCCTTGTTCTAAAGTTTGCTGTACACACCCCCAAATAATATCTTCAATCTCTTCTGGTTTTACTTGAGGATTTCTTTCTAAAAGAGCATCCATCAATTTTGCTGAAAGTTCTTCGGCCCTAACATTTCTAAAAGAACCATTTTTAGACTTGCCCATTGCAGTTCTTACTGCATCGACTATAACTACCTTTTTCATACTTTTATCCTCTTAATAATAAGTTTTGTTTTCAGTTGCAAGAGACTTGATCCCTTCTGTTACCTGATACATATTCCCTAACGAAATATATTTTTCAGACAACTCAACAAGAGATTGCATCCCCAAAGAATCAGCATATTTCAAAGCTCCGGCCCTAAAAGGAGGAAAACCAAGTCCAAGCAATAATCCCATATCAACTTCTTGAGGTGTATTGACGATATTCTCTTCTAAGCATCTTGCACATTCAAAAATCATAGGAAGCATCATTCTTTCAATAATTTCTTCATCACTGACTTCAAGTTCATTTTTAACAACTGACTGGATTATTTTTTCTGCATCTGAATCAACAAGCTTTTTAGGTTTTCCTTTCTTATCAATTTCGTATTTATAAAACCCTTTGCTATTTTTTTGGCCTAGACGGTTGTTCTCATACATGACATCAATAATTGTTTTCCCCTCCATTGTCATACGATCAGGAAAAGCTTGGGCCATAATTTTAGAAGCATGAGAACCAGTATCTATTCCTACCACATCTAATAAGTAAGCTGGTCCCATTGGCCAACCAAATTTTTCCATCACTTTATCAATTCTTTGATAATTAACCCCATCTTCAATCAATTTTGAAAATCCATTAAAATAAGGAAAAAGAACCCTATTTACTAGAAAACCAGCACAATCATTAACGACGATAGGTGTCTTCCCCATCTGCAAAGCGTACTTAACTGTTTGAGCAATCGTTTCCTCACTTGTTTTTTCACCTCTAATAACCTCAACTAAAGGCATTCGATGAACAGGATTAAAAAAATGCATTCCGCAAAATTTCTCTGGGTGTTTTAAATCTTTAGCGAGTTCTGTAATAGAAATTGTTGATGTATTTGAAGTCAAAACAGTATTTGCATTGACTTGTTCTTCAAGCTCAGCAAGAACTTTCTTTTTTACATTAAGATTCTCAACAACCGCCTCAACAACAATATCCACTTCCTTTAAATCACCATAACTTAAAGTGGGCTGAATCATATTCAACGTTTTTGCCATTTGTGTCGTATCAATTTTTTTTCTTTTAATCTGTTTACCTAATAACTTAGTTGCCTCGTTAAGACCAAGTTCAATCGCTGAGTGATTGATATCTTTCATAATAATTGGCGTTCCTTTACTTGCTGATTGATAAGCAACACCACCTCCCATGATACCTGCTCCTAAAACCGCTGCGTGCTTGATTTTTGCGGCATTTTTTGTCAGTTTTTTAGAGACTTTTTTAAGATATTGATCTCCTAAAAAGACCTGAATAAGATTATGTGCAACTTCTGAAGTGGCCAGCTCTGCAAAAGCCTCAACTTCATACTTTAAAGCTTCATCTCTTTCTAAAAAACACCCCGCTTCAATAACTTCAATTGCTTTTACTGGCGCAGGATAATGCGGACCTGCAACTGAGGCTACAAATGCTTTAGAAGTAGAAAAAGTCATCGTCGCTTCTGTTTTATTTAATCTTAAGGCTGCCTTTTTTTCTTTTTTTCTTTCTTGCCATGGAAGATTTCCTGCGATGCAACTTTCTAAAAACTGCTCTCCCAAGGCCTCTAACTCATCAAGTTTCACTACAGCATCAACGGCTCCAACTTTCAGTGCAGCCTCGGCGCTCCATTGTTTACCAGAAGTCACCCATTCAATAGCGTGATCTGCTCCTGATAACCTGGCCAGACGAACAGTTCCTCCCCATCCTGGCATAATACCCAACTTTGTTTCAGGGAGACCAACTTTTGCCTCCTTGGCCATGAGTCTATAATCTGTCGTTAAACAAACCTCAAAACCACCTCCCAGAGCATAGCCATTAATTAAAGTGACGGTTGGAACATCTAAATCTTCAAAACGATTTAACAATGAATGAATAGGGGCAAGCCATTGCTTAACTTGATCCTTACTCGCCTTAAATGTTTCAACAAACTCAGTGACATCTGCACCAAAAATAAAATGATCTTTACTAGACTTTAACAAAACACCTTTTTTTTCTTGGCAATTTTCAATTGCCTCAAGTGCTGCAGGGAACTCATCTATCATAAGTTTCCCAATGACATTTGCTCCAGAATCCTTAATGTTAAAATTCACTTTAACAATACCAGATTTCTCGAGCGTACATTGAATTGCCTTTCCATCAAATAACATACAATCTCCTTAATTATTAACTCGTAGTATTCTATGGGGCGCATGCTCTTTTTGGTACTCTCGCTGCGTCATCAATAACGCAGTGAAGGTATGAAAAAAGACAATCAACATGCTATAACATTGGGCTCAGGAGTATTATATGAATGAACTACAAAAAGAACTTATAAATAGTTTAACTAAATTTCGTCTAAATAAAATTGAACCCTTTATGGAAGAAGATGATCATAATTCAAATTTTAGAATGGAAATCTTTAATCAGTTAGGGGAAATGGGACTAACTGGTGTGACTTTACCCGAAGAATATGGAGGGGCCAATCTTAGCTATGAGGATCTCAGTCTTATTCTAGAAGAGATTGCCAAATCATCTGTCTCATATGCTGTCACAGTTTCGGTCTCAACAATGGTTCAATCCATTCTTAATTCATTCGCCAATGAACAACAAAAAGAAAAGTATTTGCCGGCCTTAACCTCTGGGCAAAAGATTGGAGCTTTCTGCCTCTCTGAGTCTCATTCAGGTTCAGATGCAGCTGCCTTAAAAACCACAGCTAAAAAAGTTGATGGTGGATATATTTTAAACGGTACTAAAATGTGGATAAGCTCAGGAGGTATTGCTGAAACTTATATTGTGATGGCCAGAACTTCAGCCACTGGAGCAAAAGGAATTTCAGCCTTTATTGTCGAAAAAGGAACTGAAGGCTTCAGTTTTGGTAAAAAAGAAAAAAAAATGGGATGGAAAGTAAGTCCAACGCGAGAGCTTGTGTTTGATAACTGCTTTATTCCAGAACAAAATTTGCTTTCTCAAGAAGGTGAAGGTTTTAAAGTGGCCATGAGTGCCCTAGACCGAGGAAGAATTACAATTGGAGCAATAGCTGTAGGACTCGCACAAAGAGCTTTAGATGAAGCTGTTCTCTACTCTCTTGAACGCAAACAATTCAATCAAGCGCTTTTTGATTTTCAGGGATTGCAATGGATGATGGCGGATATGGCCTGTGAAGTTGAAGCTTCACGTTTACTTGTTCTTAAAGCTGCTCAAGACTTTGATGCAGGAAAGCCTAATATTAAACTTGCCTCGATGGCAAAAATGAAAGCAACGGATACAGCCATGAAAGTCACAACTGATGCCGTCCAAATTCATGGTGGGGTCGGATACACTCAAGAGTATCCTGTGGAGCGTTTTATGAGAGATGCTAAAGTGCTCCAAATAGTAGAAGGAACCAATCAAATACAAAAAATTGTTATTGCGAGACAACTTAAAAAAGAATACCAAGGCTAAATTAATGACAATTGATTTTTCATTTCACCTACCAAACAAACCTAGTAGAATTAAACTTCAGTCTAAAGACTTAGAAGAGATTATCAATCAAAAAGATATTGGCTTTTTCCATCTCACTGACAGAGACGACTTTATTGAGCAGACAATATCTATGGCCAATCAGTTTTCATCGAAAAAACACTTTGTTCAAATTGGTATTGGTGGAAGTGCTTTAGGTCCTCAGATGCTAGTCTCTTCTTTGGCCCAAACGACAAATAAAACTTTTTCGCTTTTAGATAACACTGACGCTGATTATATTTACCAAACTCTTAAGACAATCGACTTAAAACAAGCCTTATTTTATGTCGTTTCAAAATCAGGTGGAACTGCAGAAACGGTAGCAAATTATATTACTGCGAGAAAAATGCTACTAGATTCTGGAGTTAATGAAGAAGAACTTCGCAACTATTTTGTCTTTTGTACTGATCCAACACAAGGACAGCTGAGAACTCATATTCAACAGAATCATTATTATGCTTTAGATATACCAGCAAATATTGGAGGACGCTTTTCTGTTTTAAGCCCAGTAGGATTATTTCCTGCCGCTTTTATGGGAATTGATATTCAAAAACTCTATTTTGGAGCTAACAAGATAAAAAAAGTTCTTCTCAAAGAATCTGAAGACAACCCGCTCCTCTATACAGCAGCAACTCTTGACGATCTCTATAAAAGTCCTAATTCAAAAGTTGACCAAACTGTTATGATGCCCTATTCATCTAAACTAAAAGACTTTAGCTTGTGGTTTGTCCAACTTTGGGCAGAGAGTTTAGGAAAGATTTCAAAAGAAAATAACAATCCAATTGGTCTAACTCCCATCGCAGCTTATGGGGCAACTGATCAACATTCTCAGGTTCAACTTTTTATGCAAGGACCTAATAACAAGTCTATCTTTCTTATTCATATAAAAAATAAAGAGCAGGATTTTTGTTTTGAAAATAATTTAGACCTTCCAAGTGCCACGAAATTAAGCCCATTCAATATGAACCAGCTTTTAGAGGCTGAATTTAAAGGCACCTTAGAGGCACTAAAAGAAAATAAAAGACCTGTGTTTGTCTTAGAACTGGACTATTTAAATGCAGAAAACTTAGGAGGCTTAATTTTATATTTTGAATGCCTCACAGCACTTATGGGAAAATATTTTAAAATTAATGCTTTTGACCAACCTGGAGTTGAAAAAGGTAAAAAATATGCCTTTGAATACCTTAATTCTTTGGGGAAATAGTCCGATAAATATCAATATGGCCTAAGAGGATAAAGTATACTATCCTCAATAACACAAAACGGAGTAACACGATAATGAGTGATGAAAATTCAACTCTAGTCATTACAGATATACACGCTGCCCTACAGGCTGCTGATAAAGAAGCATCAGAAAAGCCTGCATGCTTTTTAGTCGTTGGCGGAGAGCTCAATGGAACAATTTTTGATCTTTTGGATGGTGAGACTGTTGTGGGCAGAAACCCTGACTGTACCATTCCTTTAGAGTTTCAAGGTATTTCGAGAAAACATTTTAAAGCTATTATCAAACACGAAACCTGCATTGTCGAAGATATGGGCTCAAGCAATGGTACATTTGTCAATAATACCAAGCTTGAAGGTCAAAAGACTCTCCAAAAAGGAGATATGGTAAAACTTGGAAGCATTGCCCTTAAATATCTTCCCAAAGGTGACACAGAACGATTAACTTACGATAAACTTCACAAAGAAGCCAATACTGATGGTCTAACAAAATGTTATAATAAAATGTATTTTAATAATAAATTAGACCTCGAAGTAAAAAAATCTAAAATCACAGGAAATCCCCTATCTTTGATTATTTTTGACTTAGATCATTTTAAAAATCTTAATGACAATTTTGGCCATGATGCTGGTGATTATGTATTAAAAGAAATGGCATCACTTCTTAGAGATAACGGTATCCGAAAAGGTGATACTTTTGCTCGGTATGGGGGAGAAGAATTTGTTGTTCTTTTACCAAAAACTAATTTAAAACAAGCCTTTGAAATAGCTGAAAGACTCAGAAAACTTGTCGCAAAAAATGAATTTGTCTATGACAATAACCGTCTTCCGGTAACAGCTTCCATTGGAGTTGCCGACTATAGACAAGGAGTTGAAACAGGGACAGACTTATTTAAACGTGCAGACTCAGCTGTTTATAAATCGAAAGAAGGCGGAAGAAATCAAGTTAATTTTTATAAAGCCTAAATGACAACACAACAAACAACGACAATTGAACTTCTTCCAGAGCATATTATTGACCAAATTAAAGCTGGTGAAGTCATTGAAAGACCCTCCACTCTGATCAAAGAAATTATTGAAAACTCTATCGATGCCAATTCAACCACAATTGATATCCATCTGATTGAAAACGGATTAGAGTTAATTAGTTTAATCGATAACGGAGAAGGAATTAATCCCCAAGCATTACCCTTAGCATTCTGTCGCCATGCTACAAGTAAAATCACAAGCTTTGAAGATATCTATAAACTCTATTCCTATGGTTTTAGAGGTGAAGCCCTTGCAAGTATTGCCAGCATTAGTAAAGTTACCTGTGAAACCCAAACAAAAAATTCTAAAGGACTCATCAAAATAAACGGTGGGGAAACTCTTTACCACGACACTCAATCCGACTCTCTGTCAGAGCATACAGGGACTAAAATTTTTATTCGAGATCTTTTTTATAATACACCAGTGAGAATGAAATTCATTCAATCAAAAACTGCAGAGAAAAATCAAATCAAAAAAATTCTCACTTCCTTTTTACTAACGCAACCCCAAATTAGCTTTTCCATTAAGTGGGACCAACAAGACAAACAAGTTTTTCCTAAAGTAGAGAGTCTATCGGAACGAATACAACAAGTTCTTTTTTCCAAAAAAAGTGCTTCGTTAGTTTCAAATCAAAGTCTTTATGATGGCGTAGAATTTCAAGTTTTTTTCTCTCAAGAGTCTACAAGAGGAAATGCACATAAACACCATTATCTCTTTATCAATAACCGCTATGTTCAAGATATTAAATTACACAAAATGATTCTTAACTCTGCCGACTCTTTATGGCCTCAAGGAGAATCAGGCCACTATATTGCTTATCTCGAGATCCCTGCCGATGAGATTGATGTAAATATCCACCCGAATAAAACATCTGTAAAATTGTTTCGTGCGCCTAAAGTTTACTCTATTGTGACAAGTACAGTAAAAGCTTTATCAGCAAAAAAAACTTTCTCTCAACAGCAAAGGAACTCTCAAACATCTGATCAACTTGAGTTTCACTCTCCGGCACACCAAGATATTGCGCACAAAATAGATTATAAACAAATCGATTTTTCACAAGGAGATGAAGTTGGTGAATATTTTGCCCAACTCCACCAAGAGGACCATCAAACGACTCCTCAATCCCTTTATCAAGAAAGTTCTAACTCAATACTCATTGGAGACTATTTTATTTTTCAATCAAATGAACAAACCTATCTTATCTCCCAAACAAACTTATTACAGTTTGAGTTTTACAATACTCTCCATCAAATTCAAACAGATGAGCCAACCGTCCCGTTATTGATTAGTAAACCTATTAAACTAAAGACGCTACCGAAAAAAAACTGTTTGCAGTTTTTGGTCAAGCTAGGGTTTGAGGTAGACCAACTCGACCAAAAAACAGTTGTTATCCGTGCTTTCCCTCAAAGACTGCAATCATTTTCTTATATCTCACTTGTTGAAGATATTCTTAAAAATAATATTTCTCAACTGCAAGATCTTGATCAAGACTCACTTCCCTTTCAACCAATAAAAAATCCAAATAAAATAATTGAATTAATAAATAAGTTAGGAATTTCATTTCTTACTCAGAAAAACCTCATTCATAAAATCACACCAAAAGACCTGCGTTCTATTTATGAAAACAAAAAATAAAATTATTATTGTCTCAGGCCCTACAGCGACGGGAAAAACATCTCTTGCTTTAAAACTTGCCAAAGACTTCCAAGCTGAAATTCTAAACTTTGATTCTTTACTTTTTTATAAGGAACTCAATATTGGAACTGCAAAACCAACACCTCAAGAATTAGCACAGACTATGCATCATATGGTCAACACCCATAGTATCTTCAATCCAATCAATGCTGCTGACTTTATCCAGTTGGCCACTCCTCTTATTCAAGAGACACATAAGAAAGGTAAAACCATCATTCTCGTTGGGGGAAGTGGTTTTTACCTGCAAGCTCTTCTTAAAGGAATGTATAATTCCCCAACGACCTCCGAAAAACTAAGACAGCGCTCAGACCAACTTTATAAAACTCAAGGCATAGGGCCCTTCAGAGATATATTAAAACAAAATGATTTCAGCTCTTTTGAACGCTACCATGAGAATGATCATTACCGAATTAGAAGAGCTGTTGAACATTTTTGGATGACAGGTCAAGAGTTTTCTAAATCCCGTCAAGAAAAGAATCTCGACCCTACAAACTATCCTTATATAAAATATCAATGGGACATGCTTCACCTCCATCTTGATATCCCTAAAGATCAACACTGGGACATAATACTAGAGCGTACCAATCAGATGATAAAAATGGGACTTATTCAAGAAGTTCAAGAACTTCTAAAAAATGGAGCAACAGGAAATGAAAAACCCCTTCAGTCTATTGGTTACAAAGAAACTCTTGCTTTTTTAAAGGGAGAGATTAAAGATGAAACTTCCTTAATTGAAAGAATTAGTATTAATACCAGACAACTTGCTAAGGCCCAAAGAACATGGTTTAAAAAACACAAGAAACTCTGCTATAATGCTCTCAAAGATATAGATGAGATCCATGAGGTGTCTCACAACTTCATAAAAAGCTAGTCATATTATGGAAATAAAAGAAAAGAAAAATCTAAAAGTTGTTATTATTTCTGACGGAACAGGGGAAACAGCAAAGTCTATGACAAGAGCTGCCATCACTCAGTTTCAATCCAAGGAAATATTTTTTACCAGATATAAAAATGTTCGAACAAAAGAACATATTGATGCTATTTTTCAAGAAGCAGCAATCCATCACGATATGGTTATTTATACTATTGTTTCTCCTCAATTAAGAAAATATGTACATGAAATAAGTAAAAAAGAGCATGTCCGTTCAGTAGACTTACTTGGCCCTATTCTGACTAGTTTTGCTAATGTCTTTGAAGTCGAGCCAGATTATCAACCAGGGCTTCTTCACGCAGTCAATGATAAATACTACGAAAAAGTTGCTGCTGTAGAGTTTACGCTTAATCATGATGATGGCAGAAACCTTAAATCTTTAGATGAATGTGATGTTGTTCTTGTTGGTATTTCAAGAACTTCAAAAACTCCTTTATCTATCTATTTATCAATGGAAGGATTAAAAGTTGTAAATATCCCTATCATCCTTGGCATGCCCTTACCTGAAAATATTTATGCTATTGATCAAAGAAAAATTTTTGGTCTTACTATTGATCCTGATGCTCTCAGAGAAATCCGCCAAAATAGACTCTCAAAGCTAGGAACAAACGCCAGTGGTGACTATGCTAAAACGCAAAAAGTTGTCGAAGAAATAGAATGGGCCAATAGCTTGTTTGAAGAAAACAGAAGGTGGCCGGTATTTAATGTCACTAATAAAGCGCTGGAAGAAACAGCTGCCGAAATTATTAAATTACTTAATATGCGCAGTCGAAATCGATTTAAACAAAAGAAAAGATTTGAAAATAAGGAGAAATAAAACTTTATTTTAAAAAGTTTCTTTTATTTTCTTCTACTTTAAAACGTATTTTACGCTCTGTACCCAAGAGTGGATTAACAATAACACCTTCATAATTTCCAGCAGGAACTCTCTCATTATTTAAAGGTAGAGTTTTTTCAATCATCTCTGAACCAACTTTAAACTTGATTTTAGAACCAGGAGCAAAGTTTTGGGATGATGTTAAGAATCCAACCGAGTCTTTTTTTAGCTCTGGAACAACTAAACTCACATAAGGACGGTCCTCTGTTAAGTAAAGATCGTTTTGATAGGTCCATTTCTTATAGCCTACTTTTGTCACACTTAAACTAAAACTTTCGTTGAGAGGAATACGAGTGGTAATACCATCAAACTCTCTTTCTTTTCCATTTAAAAAGACTTTCATTTCAGGACTCAAATTTGTAATAATAAGCTCACCTTTGGGAACATCTATCGGACTTTGATCCTTTTGCTCTACTGGTTTTTGAGCCTTATCTTGTGAAGAAGCAATATCTCTTTCTTTTTCAAAAAAATGTGGAATTTTAAGTCCCGTTAGTTTTTCAACAAGTTGAGGTTTAAAAATGGCAAAGGCCATCAGTCCGGCAACAAAAACCGTAGGTAACATACTTCTTCCCTTAGACTCAGTATCCTTATTTCTACGATTTAAATTTTTATTCCTTGTTTGCTTCTTAAGAGACCTTTGAGTTGTACTATTTGTCTGAGCGTTACTCTTTTTCGTCCGAATAGTTCTCGACTTTGTTCCAGCGGAGCTGTCTTTTGTTCGAACTCCTCCTGCTGTTCCCTCCGTAAAGTCTAAATCAAGATTAGGCATGGAATCTTCTTTTTGATCAAAAGTTCCCAAATCAAGCTCTAATTTTCCTGTTTTATGTCTTAACGTAATCTCATCAGCTGGAACTGGAGCATGGGAGTCTTGTGTTGTTTTTCCCGCTTGTTCATTTTTTTGTAAGTCTGATATGTAAGGTCTTAAATCTATTTTCCCAAACTCGACAAATTTTTTCTTATCTTCTACGATTTCTTCTTTAAATAATTGTTTTGCAAAATAGCTTAAATCTGTGGCATTAAAATCGGGATAGTTTGAATACAAAAACTTAACTAGCGCACGATTAAGCTTATCCATATTTTCAAATCTTTGAGTTCGATCTTTTGAAAGGGCCTTCAAAACAATTTCATCTAGCTCTTTAGGAACATTTGGATTAATAGATGAGGGCCTTGGAACTTTACAAGCTTGTATTTGTTTTAATATGGCCAAATCATTTTTTGCTGTAAATAATTTGCGAGAACACAACATCTCCCACAAAGTAATACCAACAGCAAATTGATCATATCTATGATCCAACTCAAGTCCTTCTAAATACTCTGGTGCGAGATAAGCAAGCTTTCCTTTAATTGTACCAGCTTGAGTCGCTTCGGTGTTTGAGTCAGCCTTTGCAATTCCAAAATCAATCAACTTTACCGTTCCATCATAAGTTAACATAATATTATGTGGAGAAATATCTCTATGAATAATATTAAAAGGTTTTCCCGTTAACTTATCTTGAAAAGTGTGTGCATAATGTAAAGCTTGAGAAACCTGAGAAATAATATGAGTTGATATCTCAACAGGAAAAACAAATTTTTTCTTTCTTAAACGATCTAAAAACTGCTTTAAATTTGCTCCGTCAACATATTCCATCGCGGAGTAGAGTTGATTATCAACCATTCCATAATCATACACCTGAGCAATATTGGGATGGAGTAAACCAAAAGTTACTTTTAATTCATCTTCAAACATTTGAACAAAAGAAGGGTTTTTCGAGTATTGAGGTTGAACCATTTTAATGGCAACAATCTTATTGGCCTGCTCACCCAAGTATGTTGCACGACAAATCTTTGCCATTCCACCATCAACTAAATGATCCAAAATTAAATATTTTCCGAAACGTTGATATTTCATATCTGTCATTTAAAAACCTCAGTAATCTATCGGTTTTTTTATACACAGCCTTAATAGTGATTCTTAAGATATTTCAAACTCTTAATAAAACTCACTAGTTAGAATACTCAGAAGATTTTTTGGGTCGTAAAGCCTGGAACTGTAACATGAAATTTCGAAGGGTTAGTGCTTTTTGAACAGAGTCCAACAACTTTATAATTAAATATTTTCCAGTCAATAATATTAGGATGCGCTTTTATCTGATTGGAAAAATCAAGTAGCGTTTTTTCGACAATTTGTTCATCCGTAGTCAGTTCATTAATTAAAAGACTATTACCACCAGATGAATTAACATCTGCATAAACCAATGCAATAAAAAACTCAGAGCATTGTTGTAATAAATTTTTATCACTTCCTAGCCAGTTGGAAAAAGGGCTGGTTGAAGTCAAAGGAGTGATAAGAATGTCATAATTTAACGTTGCATCTTGATACCAAGAGAACCGTTTAAACTCCAAAGATTCATCCCATGACTTATCTTCATACCTTCCTCCATTTAAAACAAGGTCTGAAGCATATGTAATTCTTCGAGTCTCGACACTTGAACAAGAAGTCATTAAAAGAAAAATAATAAATAATAACCTATACATTATTGAAAAATCCTTATTTTTTAATATATCTCATTATCTCCTTAAAGACATCACTTCGACAAGTTTCATTTAAAAGATCATGATACATATCCGGATAATACTTTACCTTAACTAATGACTTATCCATCCCGGTTATAAAAAGTTTTGTTTGTTCATTATCTACTAATTTATCATGGCCAGAAAGCAAGAAAAAACATGGTATTTCAATAAAATAACTTGCTGAATTAATCCCTTTAACCGCTCGTAACGTCTCTTTGGCCAGATTAAGAGTAATCGCTTTTGAGATAAGATGATCATGCAAAAAGCTTTTTGCCTTCTCATTATCATGAGAAAGGTCATAGGCGTCATAAATAAGAGGTATTCTAATTTGATTGATATGGCCTGGAATTTTATTTAAAAAACTTTTAATGGGATTAGGTAACTCAATTTTTGGAGCTAATGCCGGATTAACCAAAACAAGTGAGTCAATATTAAAAGGCAATTCTTCATAATATTCAGTAATTGTTTTTAAACAGATTAATCCTCCCAAACTATGGCCCATCAAAACTGTTTTTTCAGGAGGCTCATTATAAAATTCATTTTTACAAAGCTCTAAAAAACTTAACATATCTTTTTGAAAAGTATCAAAATGATCAACATAAGCACGATGCCCACCACTTAGGCCATGCCCCAAAAGATCCATCACCGATATCATTACATTCTCTTTAAGATGATTCATAAGAAAAACAAAAAAATCTTCATGGCGCTTATGATACTCAATCATTCCATGTTGAAAAACAAGATGAATTCTTTTTTTACTTTGAGACTCTTTTTTAGGAATATAATGTTTAAAATAAATATGGGCCCTTTCTGAAAAATGAGAAAGAAAAGTGCCATCTTTTATTTGATGATAGTCAAGCTCACTGCTCATTACTTAAATATTTCTCAATCGCTTCTTTTGCTTCATCATTTAAATCAATAAAGCGAAAAGAAAAACCTTGACCACCATCGAGTAAACGAACAATTTGTCCTGACGCTACAAAATGATATTCTGTATTTTCTGGATGAACATTGATTGAAATTTTTTGTCCTATATCCGCAGGAAGGTGATCAACTAAAACTTGCATCCCCCCGACTGAAATATCTCGACAAACTCCTACGTAAACTTGTTTATTACTCTCAATATACATGCGCGCAATAAATGGCTTTCTATGCCCTTTACGTCGATCTTCCTCTTTAATTGGAGGAGGTGTTTCTTCAAAGATTTCTGCATAATCTGCAAACTCACCTAACATCATCCAATCACTCATTCCTCTTACAAAAACAAATGTTTTCCCATTTATTCTATGCTGCTCAAAAAGTTTTTGAATAACAGTTAGTGAATATGGGCCATATTCAACTTCTTGCCCACCGCGATCAGCACCAATTTTTATAAAGACACTATTTTCAGCCTCGGTGAGAGTTTTAAGTCGAACCTCCCCACTTTCAATAACTCCTGGCATTTCAGCTATACTTTCTTCTTCGGGAGGTTGAAAGTCTGGTATATTTTTAATCTTCATCCAGTTTTCAAAGCCCTTCTTCCAAACATAATCATCATCACCAAGAGCTGACTTCTCAATTAGGGCATTAATATACTGAATATCAACGGGACCTTTTCTTTCCCCTCCATCAACGTAGTACCACTTTTCATCCATGCAGAGACTCCTTTCACTCCTTAAAATCCAAGGACTTATTTCATTTTACCTCATCTCTTGTAACTGATTAATTTTAGGAAAGATTTTCCTTTTTATTAAAGTTTTTCCGATGATTTCCGACAAGTATTTTGATGTAAACTTTAAATTTGGAAACTCAATATGAAAGTTTTTTTGCCTATAATTTTTCTTGTTTTTTTTCTCACTGCATGTGGTGAAGAAGTTTTAACTCAAAACACTATAGACAATAGCTTTAAGTCATCAGAGCTTGAATCATTTGAGCTCAGTACTTGCTCACAAATGACATTTAGAAAGCCTCCTGTTGATATCCTTTATGTGATCGATAACTCAGGAAGTACCCTTGCCAGTAGCTTTCAATCTATCAAAGGTGAAATTCAAAATACAATTTCTCGTATCTCAAATGAGTTTGATTATCATATTTATTTTGCTCCTCTTCACCCAGGTGCTAATGATAGCATTCAAGGCTATCCTTTGCTTGCAAGTGATCCAGGAACTCTCCCTAGTGCAGCTTCTGTTAACCTCACTAATGTGGATAACCTGAATATGTTTGCTCAAGCTGCAGGAGGAAATAGCGAGCTCGGCTTTGAAAGAGTTAAAAACCTCATCAAGTATAATCGCTCAAATGGCATTTTTCGAGAAAATGCAAATACAATAGTCGTCATGATCTCTAATGGTGATGATACCGAAGCCTTAAGAACGGTAGGTGGTAATACGGCTTTTGATAGCAATAAATTTCAGCAAATCCTTACCGAACTTAAAAAGTTTACCAAAAAATATGCTGATGCAAATCCAAGTTTAACAGACCCTCTTAAGGCTAAGAAGTTTAGGTTTATTTCTTTAGTCGCTCACTCTCAATGTTTCCCAGGATGGAAAAAGGGAAATAATTATAAAATGATGTCTAAAGCACTTTATGATTACCAAGCCTTATCAGATAATCCTGCCGGTAAAGACAGTGTCGACTTATGTTCACAAAATTATTCTCAACTTTTTCAAGCCGTCAATAATAGTATCCAAGCCGTTATTGATGGCCATAAATATGATCATTGGAAAATTAGTTCGGCCAGTGCCTCTGCTATTCAAACAGATGATATTGAGCTAACTAAAATTAAAGCTGATGGCAGTAAAGTTAGTATTCCTGCCGATACAACAAACGGTTTTGAATACATTGGGTACAAAGTTGATCAACAACTTAACTACGAACCAACTGATGTGGTTGAAACAGCAACTGGACTAATGGTCAAACTCAACGGTACCGCCAGAGTCACGCACCCAGAGTGTATCATTGCTAAGACCCGTACACCTACTGAATACTTTGGCTATTTTGCCCTTCCAAGAGAGCCTGATCTTTCAACTGTGACTGTTGAAATTGATGGAAAAGCCTACGCTCAATCTCATCAAGAAGGCTGGACTTATCTTGGTTGGAGAGATTCTTTAAATATCAAAGTTCCAGGACCGACAAATGCAGCAGTTACTCCAGAGCTAAATAAGTCAGGATATTTTTTACAACTCCATGGTGATGCTATTTTTACTAATGGCCAAACGATAAAAGTTTTTTATAAACCCAAAGGTAAATAAAAAAAATTTTAACCGCCCGACTACGGTGGGGATAGAAGAGAAAACTCAAACTCACAGACAGAAGCTGTTATGATGTAACTATTCTAAATTTCTAGATGTCTGAACAGAAAAACTTAT
>LULF01000152.1_pt1 | contig 40723 bp, 43 predicted proteins | sample 728221 | NCBI WGS metagenome assembly LULF01 (sample SAMN03860296, study PRJNA289734) | marine metagenome | biome: seawater column; feature: ocean; material: water; isolation source: Red Sea water column Station 169 - depth 500m | place: Saudi Arabia: Red Sea | collected 2011-10-15 | depth 500 m | reverse complement strand
GCATATTGTATAAGAGAGGCAGCAAAAATTTTGAATATTGAACTTAAAGGGGCTAAAGTTGTGTTGCAAGGATTTGGAAATGCTTCAACATTCTCTGGTGAATATCTAGAAAAAATGGGCGCAACGTGTATTGCAACAAGTGATTCAAAGGGATCAATTCTTGTTCCTGATGGATTTAAGGTTCAGGAATTAATTAATTGGAAGCAAAAGGAAGGATCTGTGATTGGCTATCCGGGCAGCAAAGAGATTTCTACAGAAGAATTGCTTACAACAGAATGCGAGGTACTAGTTCCCGGCGCACTAGAAAATCAAATCACTGCTGAAATTGCAGAGAAATTACAATGCAAAATTATTGGCGAGGCTGCAAACGGTCCTACTTTACCCGAGGCTGATCCAATTCTTCACAAGAAAGGAGTTTTTGTTATACCAGACATCTTGGCAAATTCTGGCGGTGTTTGCATCTCTTACTTGGAGTGGGTGCAAAACAACATGGGTTACTATTGGTCATTTGATGAAGTTGCAAGTAAGATGGAAACTAACATTGTCAAAGGTTTGAAGGACATGCATGACCTTTCCAAAAAACATAACATTGACAATAGAAGGGCTGCAATGGTTTTGGCTGTAAGTCGCGTCTTAGAAGCATTTAATCACAAAGGTATTTGGCCTTAGATTCTAAACAAAGTAAGGTTCGTAACATACCAATTGTTCAATAAACCGTATTTTGCCTTTTGTAACTGAAATTAGTTTTTTCTTAAACGAAAGATCAACTTTTGTTCGATGTTCCAATAAACCAATTATTCTTTTTGTTAAATATCTGCCCTTACGATCGCCATCCAAAAGAAGAATGATATTTTTGTATTTAGCAACAGAATCAGCAAATTTTACTAGCCCATTGAAACTATGAAATTCTATAATTTTACCTGAAAGTCCTAACTTCCTTAGTGCGGCTGAGTCACGTTTTCCCTCTACAATTATCACACTATATTTTTCAGAATTAAGCTGTTTTACAAATTTTTTCACTTCTTCAATTTCTTTTTCTGAAAATTCCATTACCTATTGATAACTAACATATAATCAGATTTAAAAAATTTGGAATATGGCTGACGTTTTAGTGATACAGAATACAAATATTGAAGGACTAGGGCTTTTTGAACACTTGCTAAAGTCTGATGGTTATTCAATTGAAACCATTCAGGCAAAACAAGAAAAAATTCCTACAAAAAAATATTCACTATTAATTATTTTAGGTGCACCTGAAAGTGTAAATGATAATCATGAATATCTTTCCGACGAAATACGTTTGATACAAAATTATGTCGAACATAATTTACCAGTTCTTGGTGTATGTCTTGGTTCTCAATTAATTGCTAAAGCATTTGGTGCTGATGTACATAAAGGTACAAAAAAAGAAATTGGGTTTTTTCATGATCTTAGACTTGAGAACCAAAGCTCGTCTGGTCTTTTTACTGGATTTACTAATCCATTTACGGTGTTTCATTGGCATGAAGAAACTTTTACTTTACCACATGGAGCTATGAGATTAGTACATTCAAGCTCTTATCCAAATCAGGCATTTAAAATTGGAACCGCAGTAGGATTACAATTTCATATAGAAGTTGATGATTCTATGATTAATTTGTGGCTTGATAAAACAAAATCTCTATCTACTAATGTTAAAGAGAAAATCCGTAATAATATAATAAGAAATTTTTTGATCGATCTGCTATGAATTTAATTACAAAAATTTTTGACGATACAATAAAAACTGATCATAAGATAATTACGGAAGAAGCAGCCAAATCAATTCTGAAAAAGTACAAAGTTTCAGTGCCAGGATTTTCATTGGCAACATCTGCCAACCAAGCAGTTAGAGATGCAAAAAAACTTGGGTTCCCTCTAGTGATGAAAGTAGTATCACCACAAATTCTTCATAAAACTGATGTAGGTGGTGTAAAAATTGGTGTTGATAACATTGCTGATGTAAAAAAGACATTTAATGACATGTATGGACGACTTTCCAAAAAGAAAGACGTCAATGTAAAAGGAATTTTACTCGAGAAAATGGTTCCAAAGGGAGTTGAATTAATTGTTGGAATACAAAATGATTCACAATTCGGTCCCGTGATTATGGTTGGTCTGGGAGGTATTCTTACTGAAATTTTCAAGGACGTTACGTTTAGGATGCTTCCAATCACTACATCAGATGCAAAATCAATGCTAAACGAACTCAAGGGCTCTAAGATTCTGAAAGGATTTCGTGGAAGTAAGCCTGTGGATTTGAATATGATTGCAAAGGCGCTTGTCCAAATTGGAAAAATTGGAGTTGATAATGCAGATTACATTAACAGCATAGACTTCAATCCTATTGTGGTATACCCAAAATCGTATAATGTAGTAGATGCAAAAATCATTCTTAACAAAGAAATTAAAAAGAATTCGATCTCACGTGCTAAACCAAACATAGCATCAATGGAGAAATTCTTTACTCCAAAATCTGTTGCATTAGTTGGTGCTTCTGCAACTCCAGGAAAGATTGGTAATTCTGTATTAGACGCACTCGGGAAACAAGATTACAAGGGCAAGGTATATCCAATCAATCCTAAACAAAAGAAAATTCTTGGAATCAAATGCTTCCCAACATTAGAATCAATCAAAGCAAAGGTTGATCTGGTTGTTGTTTGTATTGATCTTGCGCAATGTGCTCCTGTTATGAAGACATGCGCAAAGAAAGGAATTCATAATGTTGTAATAGTTTCTGGTGGCGGTAAAGAGCTTGGTGGCGACAGGGCTGCAATGGAAGCTGAGGTAAAACGTCTGTCATTAAAGCATAAGATACGAGTTATCGGTCCAAACTGTATTGGAATGTTTAATGCTGCAAATCGTCTTGATTGTGCATTTCAAGGCCAAGCAAGAATGGTTCGCGCAAGACTCGGTAATGTTTCATTTTTCTCTCAAAGTGGAACAATGGGAATTAGCATGTTGGAGAGTGCTGATTCTTTTGGTCTTTCAAAGATGATTAGTTATGGAAACAGGTCAGATGTTGATGAAGCAGATATGATTTCGTATGCAGGAAGTGATACTCAAACCAAAGTTATCTGTCTTTATGTTGAAGGATTTGGTGATGGTAGAAAGTTTATCAATGCTGCAAAGCGAGTCATGAAAGAAAAAAAGAAACCTATAGTGATATGGAAAAGTGGACGAAGTGCTGCTGGTGCGAAACAAGCTGCATCTCATACAGGTTCTCTAGGCGGTTCAAACGCTATTATCATGGGCGCGTTTAAGCAGGCTGGAATTATTTCTGTAGATAGTTATCAAGAACTTGTCGGAGTTGCAAAAGCTTTAGCCTGGCAACCATATGCAAAGGGTAACAAGGTTTCTATGTGCAGTAATGGTGCTGGTCCGATGATTGGCGGAATTGATCATTTAGAAAGATTAGGTCTTACGATAGGAAAGTTGTCACCACGATTTCTCAAAAAAATGAAGGATCGTTTCCCACCTGCTGTTCCTATTCATAGTGGCAATCCAGCGGATGTAGGTGGTGGGGCAACTGCAGATGACTATAGATTTGTTATTCAGCAATTTTATGACGAAAAGAATATTGATATCGTTATGCCATGGTTTGTTTTCCAAGATGACCCGCTTGAAGAGACAATTGTTGATTACCTTTCTGACTTTTCTAAGAAAAAAATAAAACCATTGTTAGTTGGAGCCAATGGTGGTCCATACACAGAAAAAATGTCTAAATTGGTTGAAAAAAGAGGTGTGCCAGTTTATGATGACTTGAGAACATGGGTTGCTGCTGCATCTGCAATGACTCATTGGGGCAATGTGAGAGGCTCTAAGTAACTTTTAATTCTATTGAGTGGTGAATTACTGTATGTCCTTTTTAACTACAACTAATGAAGAAGGAATTTGTGTTGTCAAGATTAATCGCCCTGAAAAGCTAAATGCAATGAATGTTGATGTCGCTAAAGAAATAATCAAAACTTTCAAACAGTTAGAAAAAGATGATAAGGTAAAGGTAATTATTATAACAGGAGAAGGAGATAAAGCATTTTCTGCCGGTGCTGATATTGGATACATGTCAAAGATTTCTCCAGAAGAGTCAGAAGTTTATGCAAAGCTAGGTCAAGAACTAACGGCTACTGTTGAAAATATAACAAAACCAACTATCGCAGCTGTTAATGGTTTTGCTTTAGGCGGTGGATGTGAGCTTGCTATGTCTTGTGATATCAGAATTGCGTCAGATAATGCAAAAATTGGTCAACCAGAAGTGACAATTGGTATACCTCCTGGCTGGGGTGGGACGCAAAGATTGATGAGAATAGTTGGTATTGCAAAAGCAAAGGAACTTGTTTTCACCGGAAAACCTGTTAATGCAAACATAGCAAAAGAAATCGGTTTAGTTAACCATGTTTTTGAACAATCTTCTTTGATGGACGAAGCTATCAAAATGGCAAAACAAATTGCATCTAATGCTACTCTTGCTGTTCATATGTCAAAGACTGCTATTAACAAAGGACGAAATGCAGATCTTGATACAGGTCTTGGTGTGGAATTACTTGCATGGAGAAATTGTTTCTCAGATCCAGAACGAGAAAAAAGAATGACAGATTTTGCAAACAAATCTAAAAAGTAGCTTTACCTAACAATCTTTTATCATTAACTATTCTGATTGGTAGGAAAAGGTTATTATAATTTAGAACGTCAAATATGAACAATGGCTACTGAACAAAGTCAAAAATTGGTTACCATAACCGCAAAAGCTGCTGAGAAAATCAAAGAATTCATGGCTGAAGAAACTGATAAACCTGAATTTCTTAGAATATATGTTCAAGGTGGTGGTTGTTCTGGACTTTCTTACGGCATGGGCTTTGAAAAAGCTGCTGAAGAGGATGATCTAACAATCGAAGAAAACGGTGTGAAAGTACTTGTGGATTCGATGAGTCAAGATCACCTAAAAGGTGCAAATGTTGATTACATTGAAAGTCTAATGGGTTCTGGTTTCAAAATAAATAATCCAAACGTCACAAAATCTTGCTCATGTGGCTCTTCATTTACCACCGAGTAACATTTTTTCTTTTTTTGTTAAATTTACTAGTAAAAACTGAATTTATAACCACAAGCACTTATAACTATGAATTGAAAATTTTTGTTATTGAATATTAAGGAGATGAGTTTTAATTGCCATACACAGGTATCGTCAAATATCATGTTAAGTTATTATTTGAGGTTGATGGTCTAGTTGAACGCGCAGATATCATAGGCGCAATTTTTGGTCAGACCGAGGGCTTGTTAGGTCCTGAGTTGAACCTAAACGAACTTCAACGTCTTTCTAAAGTGGGTCGTATAGAAGTTCATATTACTTCAACTGAAAATGATACTTCTGGTGATGCATTATTGCCTATGAGTACTGATATTGATACTTGTGCGTTAATTTCTGCTGCAATAGAAAGTATAGATAAAGTTGGACCATTTGATTGTAAGTTTACTCTGCAAGCTATTGATGATGTTAGAGCCTCGAAAAAAGAAGATATTGTTCGAAGAGCAAAAGCGATCAAGCAAAAATGGTCTACAAAATCTGTTAGTGAAGGTGATACTATGTTAAAAGACGTTCATGAAGGTAAATCAGGAAAAATTACTACTTACGGACCAAACAAACTTCACTGTGGTACAGGTGTTTTTGACTCTCCTTGGATAATTCTTGTTGAGGGAAGGGCCGATATCTTAAACTTGCTCAGGGCTGGTTATGATAATACATTAGCCATTGAAGGGGCAACTATTGACGAATCTATAAAAGATATTTGTGCATCAAAAAAGAATGTTGTAGCATTTTTAGATGGCGATAGGGCAGGCGGACAAATTCTTAAGGAATTAACATCAGTAGTTAAAGTTGATGTTGAACTACGTGCAGACGAAGGTATTGAGGTTGAGGAGCTAACGCCTCAACGCGTTGCAGACATTTTAAAGGAGACTGCTGAAAAAATGCAAAAACAATCTACTGAGACTAATGTTGTAAGTGAAGATGATAAAGCATTATCTGACGCTATTGGAAAAATCTACCCAAGTCTAAATGAAACATTAGAATCCGTCGCACTTGATACTGATAACAATCAGATATTCAAAATACCAATCAGTGAACTGGTGGGCAAATTACCAACACAATCAGGAATAAAATATCTTGTCCTAGACGGAATAATCACACAGCGATTACTAGATAGTGCAAAACAAGCTGGAATTAAGTATATTGTAGGTCATCGAATTGCAAATTTATCAAATCATGATGATGTTATTCTAAAAACCTTTACAGAACTTGGTATTACTTAATTCTGAATGTCTGATCTTAAAATTAAACATATTACAGCCCTAACCCAGTTATTATCTAAGGGAGCAAGATATAATTTTATTCAGTTAACTAGTTCATCACTTGGAAAGAGTCTTCAAAAATCTCAACAAACTGCTTCGAAGTATCTTACAGAATTAGAAGACGGTGGATTTATTGAAAGATTTATGAAGGGAAGAAAAGTTTTTGTGAGAATTACAAACAAAGGTTATGCAGAACTTGTTAAACTGCATTCACATTTAGGTTCTAGCTTAGGAGCGTTTTCATCATACATAGAACTCAAAGGCGAAGTAATCTCAGGTATGGGTGAAGGTGCTTACTATATGTCATTGAAAGGCTACACAAAACAATTTAAATCACAACTCGGTTATGTCCCATTTCCTGGGACACTCAATGTAAAATTATATCAAAAGGAATATGTCGAAGCAATTCAACAATTTGATGATTTTGACGGTCAAAAAATAGATTCATTTTCTGATGGTAAGCGAACATTTGGATGGGTCAAGTGCTTTACGGCAAAATTAAACAAAAATATCAATTGTCAACTAATACGCCTTGAAAGAACTCATTATGATAATTCAATAATTGAGTTAATATCAAAAAATAATATTTGTAAGACTGGAAATCTGAAAATAGGTTCTCAAGTTTCGATTAAGATAATAATTCCTAATTAACTGAAAATTATATATCGTAGATATTTTTTCCATATTCTTTTTGAATATCTGAGCTAGATAATTCTGGAACTGGAGATTGTAATCTGACTATTTTGGCATCAAGGTTGATTCGTTTACATCCATCAGATATGAATTTCTCTTGATGAATCTGATCATATCCTAACGCAATTATTTCAGGTTTTACTAGCTTAACTGTTTCAAAAATATCATTTTCATGACCAACAATAGCTATATCAACCATAGATAAACAATCCACAAGTTCACGTCTTAATTCTTGGTTATGCAACGGGATTCTCTTTTTCATCTTTTGTGCTGTTTTGTCAGTGGCAATTGCTACCACCAAGATATCCCCTAAGGCTTTTGCAGCTTTAAGTGTGTGGATATGACCAGGATGGATAATATCAAAAACTCCCCCAGCTAACACAACTTTTAGCGAATCATGTTTAATCTGGCTAAGTGCTTCTATCGAATCCAATGATAAATCCTCAATATTCCTCCATTTTTAACGCATCGATAAATTACATTTTAGGCTCTATACCTTTTGCCATCCTTAATGCATCTACAAGACCATCTGCATAACCAATACTCAAAACTGCATTTTCATCCTTTCCCTGTTTTAGAAAATTTTCTGCATCATTAATGTAAAGTTCTGCATTTTGTAATATCTCTTGAAACTCTTTTGCATTATTATAAAATGGCCTAATCTCTTCTAAGGCTTCCCTAACCATTGGAACATATTTTTCAATCATCTGGATTGAGATATTTTTAATTTCATTTGAGTTATCTATTGGTGTGTCCAAACATTCTGTTAATGCTCTAATTGCATCTGATTCTGTAAAATGCAATTTTCCAGTAATGATTACACTGTGTGGAGGTTCGCCAAAATTAATTTTAAGTAGATTACTGAACTTTCCTGAGGTAATTGTTTGCGTTTGAAATCCAATTCTTGATGCGACTATTGCAAAGGTATTTTCATTCACAACACTTCTCTTCTGTTCTTTTTCAATCTCTAATAGTTGGCTGATAGCATTTTTTGGATCAAGAAAATAGTTTTCAACTTCATTATACTCCAATAATAGTACGGTATGTAGTCCTTGCAACAAATTTCTAAAAATAGTCGTATAGGGTGTTAACATAGATTTTTTCTCATTCATTATGGTTACAATCCTTCCAATTTTGTAAAATTGTAATCCCGCCTCACCTACCATCGATGTTATTGCTGAAGCAGAATGAATTGTTTTTGTTTTAATTTTTTCTAACTTAGCTCTGGTTCTAAGTTCGATATGTGTTGTGGCTATGTAGGGATCCCCGTAAGATAATAACACAACATTGGATGCTTTTGCAGTCCTAAGTATTTCTTGACCATCTTCTACTAACCATCTTTTTGCAATTTTGAAATTTCCGCTAGTCAAACTTTTGAGCTTTTCTTCATGTTGTTTGTAAATTGGGCTTGTAAATGATTCCAAATACACCATATCAGCCTTTTGAATAACTTTTACAACTTCAACTGGGATTGATTCTTCTCCAGATACACCCAGTCCAACAAACCACAGCATTACTTTGTTTTATTATGCAGTCGTTTTAAATGCTGTATGGTTTTTTTAAGCACTTCTATTCCTCGGAGATATTCATCGATTGATATTTTTTCATCAATTGTGTGTGCAGCATGCGGGTCACCAGGACCAAAGGTCACAACTGGAATGCCTAGTTGGTTACCTATAACGTTCATGTCACCTGTTCCAGTTTTCCTAATTAACATAGGCCTATCTTTTTCCACATCTATAATTCCCAGAGTTAATGCTCTAACTAGTGGAGAGCTGTGAGATGCTTCAAAAGGTTCGGTTTCATCAATTATAGAATAAAACGCCTCTACCTGTCGTTTTTTAGCAATTTCAGTGACTGCTTTTGAAATTTTTTCTTCAATAATTTTACAATTCATGTCTACCGGTATTCTGATATCAATGGTTGTATCGCATTCCTTTGGTGTTACATTATGACTGGCACCGCCTTTGATCTCTGTTAAAGTAGCAGTCAGCATCATCCCCTTTTTCTTATCTTCCTGTCCAGATTCTAACACACTCTTAATTTCATTAACAAACAATGTTGATTCTTCAATCGCATTTTTTGCTAGCCAAGGTGCACTAGCATGTGCACTATTATCAACACTTATTTTTAGATTTATGGCGATACGTCCCTTATACGCTATAGTGATTCGCTTTGTGCCACTTGGTTCCCCAAAAATTGCATAATCCACATCAGGTTTATTTTTAGTTAAATTCTTAATCCCAGTGGCATTACCTTCCTCGTCAACCGCACCCACGAAAACAACAGTACAATCATTTTCACCAACACTCGCAGCGGCAAATAACATTGCAATCAGTGGACCTTTCGCATCAGATGAGCCTCTGCCAAAAAGATAATCATTCTCTTTTCTAACCCTAATTCTTCCAGGTACCGTGTCCATATGTCCACAGAAAAGAATTTTAGGTGAGCCGGAACCCTTTGTAGCAATAAGGTTTCCTACCTCATCCGTGTGTATATCATTAAATCCTAGATCATCACACTTATCAGCAAGAAAATCTGCCAAACCTTTTTCACGAAGCGTTGGCGTGTAAATTTTTAGCGCTTTTTCTAAAGTCTTTACTGTGAATGTTGGGGTTACAGTGAAATGTGGTTCCATCTTTATCTACTCATTTTTTTGGTGTATTCTAATATTTGAGTTGGAATATCTACACCAGTAACTCTTACAACATTTCTAAACTCAGTTGTATTATTAATTTCATGAACTACTAATCCTTTATCATCACTTTCCATAAGATCAACACCTACAATTTCTCCTTGTACTGTATTTTTAGCCTTAATACAAATGTCCTCTATTTCGTTTGTTACCTTACAGGTTTCTGCCGAGCCACCCAAATGTGTATTTGTTTTCCAATTAACGCCATCAGTAGTTCTGTAAATAGCACCAGCTACCTTATCACCTATTACTATTGCCCGAATATCCCTAGGTGGTCTTTGTACAAACTCCTCTAAGAAGTACATTTGATATGTTGGGTGCATTGATTCCCTTGATTCAATAATGCCCTCAGCTGAATCCTTATCATTTAGTTTTGAGACCATTCTGCCCCAACTACCAACTGTTGGTTTGATAATCTTGGGGTAGCCATTTTTTTCAAGTGACTCTATAGCAGCTTCCTTAGAAAATGCCATTGTGGCATCAGGTGTGGGAACACCTGCTTGTTGAAGTAACATGTGCGTGAAAAGCTTGTTTCCCGCGAGAAGCCCAGTATTTAGACAATTGATTACCCTAGCCCCAAGACCTTCTAGTGTTGCAGTAGAGTGAATATTCCTGTAATAACTCACGCAGCGCTGTAAAACAGTTTGAAAGTCATATGTATTTTTCTTTAAATCAACAAACAGTTTCTTACAATCAACCAACTCTATCGGTATGTCATTCTTTTTTGCAGATTCTATGAGTAGTTTCTCTTCTAGACGGATTGTATCATAGAGAACTGTAATTTTTGAGCTCACTGCCCCCAGTCCTCTCCAACAGTTTGAGCTGGTTTTAACTCAAATCCATCGGAAGCCTTCACTAGTTCAAAGCTTGCACCACATTCAGCGCATGTTACAATTTCACCTTCAACTGCGTCGTCAGGAACTGTTATGTTTGCGTCACATTCAAGACAATTAGTCATTTTTACTAGAATACCTCTTTTTTTCTTCATTAATTATCTTTCTTTCTACAGTATCATCAAGTGGAATTTCAAGAAGATCACCCATTCTAAGATTTTTTAAACTTTTGGCAATATTCTTTGCATCGTTAATGTCTTTTTTCAAGCTTAAAAGTGACATAAGATATTCTGCACCAGCCTTACCAGCTAGTTCACCAAACACAATAGTTCGTCTATTTCCTACGTCTCTAGGAGGAATTGGTTCATACGCCGCTGGGTTTTTCAAAATTGCGGCTAGATGTGTTCCAGCTTTATGCTTGTAGGCTGAAGAGCCAACAATTGGTTTTGAATCATATGGTACAATGTTTGTGTATTGTTGTATAAGCCTTGAAAGATCAGCAAGCATATCAAGTCTGAAATCGTTTTGTGATTTGTACAAATATGTAAGTGCTACAGCAGTCTCTGCAAGCGATGGAATTCCTGTTCGTTCACCAATACCGTCTATTGTAGTATGGATTTGATCAACACCAGCATCACACGCAGAAAATGCATTTGCTAATGCAAATCCAATATCGTTATGAACGTGAGCATCAAGCGGTGTAGTAATTTCAGATCTAACCATTTTTACATAATTATACATTCCTTTCGGCGTTAAAATTCCTACAGTATCTGGAAGACTAATTCTGTCCACACCTGCTTCCTCTATTGCCTTGCAGACGTTGATTAGAAACTGTGGGTCTGCCCTACTCCCATCCTCTACCGTGAACCTAATTTTCAAGCCATGTGATTTTGCGTATTCTACAGTTTTTACTGCTCTATCTAACGCCTGTTCTCTTGAAATTTTTAATTTATCTTTGAGATGAATATCAGATATTCCAAGATATGCAGCAACCCAAGACGCATCACATTTTAATGAAGCATCAATGTCCTCCTTTAGTGCTCTTCCATGCGCCACAATGTCAGCCTTTAATCCTTGTTTGATAATTGTCTTGGTTGCTTCAGCATGATCATGAGAAATAATGGGAGATATCTCAATCTGATCAACACCAAAATAGTCAAGCTCCCAAGCAATCTGAATTCTTTGTTTAACCGTAAACGAAACACCCGGATGCTGTTCACCTTCCCTTAGTGTGGAGTCAAGTATTCGTATTTTCTTAGGTCCCATCCCAACGGAATTGTGTTCCTCTGCATAGTAATTCGGATCATTCATATCTATATTCGTTGCAATTACTGATTAATATAAAGATAATCGTACTATAATCGTCTTAATATGATAATTTTGATGCTAAGTTAGGCAATGATTGTAAAAATGATACGATTTTCGATTATACTACAGTTCTAAGAATTATTACAGTATTCGTATCAATCACACCAGGAATTTTTCGTAAATTGTCAATACACAGATTGATCTCGGTAATATTTGGAGCCCTTATAATCACACTTATGTCGTACTGCCCAGTGATTTCATAAACTGTCTTCACAGCAGTAAGTTTTGTAAGTTTCACAGAAACCTTTGAAGTGTCTATTGATGAGTCAACTGATACCAATACGATTGCGCTAGTGCTATTTGTCTCTCCAACTTGAACAGTGAATTTTTCAATGGTACCATTATCAACCATATTTTTCACTCTTCTTCTAATTGCAGATTCTGACAGCTTTAGTTTTTTTCCGATCTCTACAAATGATTCTCTAGAATCTTTTTGCAAAAATTCTAGAATCTTTTCGTCAGTTTTGTCTCTATACATTTCTTCTACCCTCTTCGTTTGTGAGTAATTCGTCTACTATCTGCAGTGACTTTGTAACATCTTCATCTGATATAACCAGTGGAGGTAGTAATCTTAAGATGTTTCTGCCAGAATATAAGAGTAATAATCCTTTTTTGATTCCTTCCATTAAGATATCCTTTACTTCAAATTTTAATTCAACGCCAATCATTAGACCTTTACCTCTAACTTCTCTAATTATTTTATGTTTAGATTTGAGGTCATTTAATCCACGTAGAAATTTTTCTCCCATATTTTTTGCATTTTCAACTAAACCATCTTGTGTTAGTGCTTGAAGTGTGGCAGTTCCCGCAGCGCAAGCTAAAGGATTTCCTCCAAACGTGGATGAGTGTTCTCCTTTTTTCATCACAGACAGTATATCCGGTTTTACTAATGTAACACCCATAGGAACTCCTCCAGCAATTCCTTTGGCAAGGCACATTATATCAGGAGTTGTTTTCCAATGTTCTGATGCCCACATGCTTCCAGTTCTACCTAATCCTGATTGAATTTCGTCAAATACAAGTAGGCTCCCATTTTCATCACATATCTTTCTAACATCTTGCAAAAACCCATTAGGTGGGACGTGAATTCCACTTTCCCCCTGAATAGGCTCTAAGATTACGAATGCCGTATCCTTATCAACAGCAGTTTGTAATGCATCGATATCTCCGTATGGTGAAAATGTTACTTTCTCAACAAGAGGCTGGAATGATTCTCTGTATTTTGGATTAAACGTTAATGATAACGCTCCCATGGACTTTCCATGATAGGATCCTTTCATTGCGACCATTCCCTTTCTACCCGTAAATTTCCTTGCAAATTTTATACCAGCTTCCACGGATTCAGCTCCACTATTGTTCAAATGAACTTGTGAAAGTCCTTTTGGTGCAATATCAATCAAAGCTTGCAAAAACTCTTCTCTGGTTTTGTTGTAGAAAGAGCTGTGAACCGTAATCACTTTTTCAATTTGAGATTTAATTGCGTTAACAACACGTTCATTTCTATGTCCAACAAGCGCAACACCATATCCACCCATACAATCAATGTACTCGTTGTTGTCAGTATCCCATACATGTGAGCCTAATCCTTTTTCTATGGTCACAGGAAACCGCTGGTAAAGATTTCCTAAATATTGATCTTCACTCATTTTTGATTACCGTACAATGGTTATGTGCAATTGCAGAAGATATGGGGTTTTCCCTTTGGCCATTTGCAATTATTGCCTCCGTTACGCCCATCTCAAGTGCTTCAGTAGCAGCAAGTATCTTTTTTTCCATACCAAATCCAATTTGTGGTAAAATTTCTTTTGCTTTTGCTAGCGTTAAAGTATCCACTAATTTTTCATCTATTAATAATCCGTCAACATTTGTTAGGAATAAAACTTTGTCAGTATTTACTTGTCCTGCAATGTTTGCAGCAGCCCTATCTCCATCCACATTGAGAAATTCAGATTCCTCACTAATTGCTATTGGAGAAATTATTGGTACGTAATCTTGGTCAAGAACAGATTTTATCAAGGATGCATTGATTTGCGTAATTTTGCCTGTATATCCTCCATCAATTACTTGTTTTCGCCCTTTTTCATTCATGATTATTAGTTTTTTCTTTCTGTCAGCCTGAATTATTTTTCCATCAATTCCGGACAAACCTACCGCATTGATTCCACTTTTTTGTAACATCTTTACAATTGTTTTGTTGATTCTTCCAGACATAACCATAGTAAAAATTTCTGCAGTTTCGAGGTCAGTATATCTGCTCTTCACACCGCCAGGGGAAACAATGAACTTTGGTTCCTTGCCTAACTGTTCTGTGACTTTTGTAACCTCTTTTCCTCCACCATGAACTAGAACTACCTTCTCTTGTTCTAGTACTTTTTTTATGTCCGCTACGACAGAGGGATGTAAGTCATCAACTACACTCCCTCCAATTTTGATTGTAATCATTTGTTATACAGGTGTCAATGGGGAGTACATAATTCCTTGTGTTTCATCGAATCCTGACATCACATTCATGTTCTGGATAGCAGATCCCGCTGCACCCTTCATCAAATTATCAGAAGCAGAGAGTGCAATCAATCTGTTATTGTCATCATCAAGATCGAAGCCAATGTCACAAAAGTTTGAACCGACTACAAACTTTGGGTCAGGGAACTTGTACATGCCATTTTTGTCACGTATCAGTCTGATGAATTTCTCCTCTCCAAATTCAGCACGATAAATTTTCCAAAGTTCCTTTTCGTTAACTTCCTTTTTCATGAATGTATGATTTGTACAGAGAATTCCCCGTACAATATCTACTGCATGGGGGCTCATAGCAACTTTGATCTTTTTTCCAGCAGCTTCACTAAGTTCTTGCTCAATCTCACCTGTATGGCGATGTTTTGCAGGTTTGTAAGGTCGAATAACTCCAGCCCTCATTGCATGTTGTGTGCCAGATGTACCACCAGCTCCAGCTCCAGATGATCCAATTTTAGAATCAACAACTATGTGATCTGTATCAATAAGATCATTCTTGATCAGTGGATACAATGCAAGCATAGACGTAACTGCCATACAGCCGGGACAAGAAACTAATTGTGCATTTTTGATTTTGTCCCTGTGAAGTTCTGGAACGCCAAATACTGATTTTGTCAAGTAATCAGGATGTGGGTGATCCCAACCATACCATTTTGTATAGTCTTCAGGGTTATGTAATCTGAAATCTGCACTAAGATCAATAATTTTCATCCCCCTATCATAAAGTGCCTTTACAATGTCTGTTGCGGTTCCGTGTGGCACAGCAGTGAAAACCAAATCACATTTGTCTGACATCTTGTCATAATCAAGTTCCGAAAATGTTAGTTCTGTAAAACCCTTTAGGCTAGGGTGTATTCTATGCAGATATTCCCCAACGTGCTTAGTTGATGTAACCATTGAAACCTCAGCTTCAGGGTGACTTAACAGTAGACGGACTACTTCGCCGCCAACATATCCAGACGCCCCTACTATTCCAACTTTCATTGTAACATCATTCGGATTTGATATAATTTATTCTTATTAACGGTTTACTTTCTGATTGAGTTTAGTGCAAATTCAATCATTTCTTTTGGAATGTTTATGTTTGCAACTTTGGTTAGACCCTTAAACTCAACCGTGTTATTGACTTCATGAACAACTAATCCTTTTTCTTTATCCTCCATCAAATCAACGCCAAGAATTCCTCCTCCAACTGCCTTTGAGGCTTTTGCACACAGATCTTCAATCTCATTTGTGATATTGCAAATTTCAGGCTCTGCACCTAGTGCAATATTTGTTTTGAAGCTACCTGAGGATTTTCTATACATTGCAGTGACTGCTTTGTCTCCAATCGTAATTACCCTAATATCTCTTGGTGGTCTGTTTACTAGCTCCTGAAGATAAAAAATTCTATCCAAAGGACCATCTGTAATTTCTCTTTGCTCAATGATTGCATCTGCGGTATCTTTGTCCTTTAGCGGTACGATATTTCTTCCCCAACTTCCAATGATTGGTTTTATTACTAATGGATAACCAACATTTTCAAGATTTTCTCGTGCAGCATCAGCAGAGAAAGAAAAGTATGTCTTAGGCGTTGGTATGTTGTTCTTTTTTAACAACATCGATGTTAATAGCTTGTTACCACACATTGCAGAGACATTAAACTTGTTGATTACTGGAACATCTAAAAATTCTAGACATGCAGTAAAGTACAATCCTCTGTAGTAACTAACGCAACGTTCTAAGACCACGTTTCCAAAGTCAAAATCTTGTATTTGGTTAGATGTATTGATCTGTGTAATTTTGGCATCAATAAGAGACGTGTCATGCCCAAGTTTTACCGCCTCTTTTTGAAGTATTTTTTCTTCAGTTCTTAGTCGATCAAATACTATGCAAATTTTTGACAACTATTCTCCCCAGTCTTCGCCTACGGTTTCTGCTTCTTTGATTTCAACTGTATTGCCGTCTTTTTTTGAAATTTCATAGTCGGCTCCACAATCACTACAGGAAACAATCTCACCAACAGCAGCATCTTCAGGAATATTTAGTTCCGCATCACATTCTGGGCAGTTCATAATTTTTTTCACTTTCTCTTATGTAATTTATTAGCTTCTGTTGACTGCATTCCCCACAATTCTACAAAGCCTTTGGCTAATTTTTGGTCAAATTTTGAACCTTTTCCATAAGTTGCAATTTTATGACTGTAAAGTGAATACTTTGATTCTCGGCCAACAACTCGAAGGCTCCCCTTGAATAATTTCAGTTTGACAGTTCCTGATACTCGTTTTTGCGTTTGCTGTATAAACATATCAAGATCATTTTTTAACGGATCCTCCCATAGACCAGAATACACTAACCAAGACCATTCATCATCCACTAACGACTTAAATTTTGTTTCATGTTTTGTGTGCACCATCTTTTCCAAGTCAGAGTGTGCTTCGATTAGACATGCAGCAGCTGGTGTTTCATACACTTCACGTGATTTTATTCCAACTACTCGATCCTCAATATGATCAACAATACCAATCCCACATGAACCTGCTTTTTTGTTAATGTATTCAATTAATTTTATTGGGTTCATAGATTTTCCATCCACCGCCACAGGTACTCCTTTCTCAAACTTTATTGTTAGATATGCCGGTTTGTTTGGAAGATTTTTTGTTTTTACCCAAATGAACGCGTCATCTGGTGGTTCGTTGTTAGGATTCTCTAAAACTCCACCTTCAATTGCACGACCCCACAAATTTTGATCAATACTAAATTTTTTTGCAACATTTTCAATCTTAATTCCATGTTTTTTTGCAAATTTTAATTCCTCTGTCCTATCCAAATTAAGATCCCTTATCGGTGCAATTATTGGTAGGTTAGAACCTGCATGCATTGTCAAATCAAACCTTACTTGATCATTACCTTTGCCTGAACAACCGTGTGCAAGTGAGGTAACTTTTTCTTTTTTTGCAATATCCAGTACTTTTCTAGCAATTAATGGTCTAGCAAGCGCAGTAGCTAGACAGTATTTTTTTTGGTATAGTGCATTTGCCTTGATTGCAGGAAAGATATAATCAGAAACAAATTCTTTTTTGGCATCAATATTGTAATGTTTTTTCACTCCAAGTTTTTTTGCTTTTTCGGAAATTTTTTTGTAGTTGTCTTCTTGTCCAACATCAACTGTAACTGTGACAACATCCATGTTGTGTTTCTCTTGCAGATACTTTACTACAACAGAAGTGTCTAATCCTCCTGAAAAAGCAAGTATTGCTTTTTGTTTCATAGGGCAATGGAGTGACTTGTTTTGCATTTATCTTTTATGTTCTAAACATTTTCAACTATTTTGTAATAGCTCGAGCTAAAATACGAACAATATTTAACTATGAATTATAACGCTGTTTTATGAAAATTTCACTAGGGATTACAATAGGAATTGTGGTGATTGTAGCATTAGCTGTAATCCTAGCTGGAAATTATAGTTCAGATGAGATAAATCAGAACAAAATTAGAGTTGCATTTTTTCCTAACATAGGACATGCAGTACCAATAGTTGGATTAGAAAATGGAATTTTTGAAAATGGAATTGGCCAACAAATTCAAATTGAAACTAAACTATTTGATAGTGGTCCACAAGTCATAGAATCAATGTTTGCTGGTTCAATTGATCTTGCATATGTTGGACCCGGACCTGTTATCAACGGATTTTTAAAGTCAGACGGAAAAGACATTAAGATTTTAGCTGGTGCAGCTAGTGGTGGTGCAAGTTTTATTGTGAAATCAGATTCGGAATTAGATTCAATTGAAAATTTTGCTGGAAAACGAATTGCTTCTCCACAAATTAGCAATAGCCAAGATGTGTCACTTAGACATTATCTTGCATCAAATGGTCTAAAGCCAATTGAAAAAGGCGGAACAGTATTTGTTTTGAATATTTCAAATCCTGATATTTACACACTATTTGCAAAAGGTGATATTGATGGAGCTTGGGTATCTGAACCTTGGGCTACAATGCTGGTACAAGAACTTGACGGTGTTAGATTATTCAATGAAGAAAAGTTATGGCCAAACGAACAATTCGCATCGGTATTACTTATAGCTAGGACAAATTACATCGAAAATAATCCGGAGATTATCCACAACTGGATAAAATTGCATGAAGAAACTGTATTATGGATTAATTCTAATCCTGATAAATCAAAATCAATGTTTAGTGACTTTCTGTTAGATTATATGGGAAAATCTTTGCCCTCAGAAATTATTGACGAATCTTTTTCAAATTTAACAATTACCGATGATCCGATAAAAAATTCTGTACTAACCTTTGCAGAGCGTGCTGATTCGTTAGGCTATCTTGGAAGATCCGGTTACAATTTAGATGGGATTTTTTATAACGTGGATTTAAAAGCAGAATTGGAGTTGACACAACTAAATGGGTAAGCTAGAGGCCAGAAATATTGAAAAATATTTCAAGCACGATGGGAAACCACTTAAGACATTAGATGGAATTGATCTAAATGTTCAGGATGGTGAATTTCTCTGTATAGTAGGCCCTTCGGGATGTGGGAAATCTACTTTCCTGAGAATTACGGCTGGGCTTGAAAAACCAGATAATGGTGAAATTTTGCTTGATGGTAGGCCACTAAGCAGCACTGGACCAGATAGGATAATGGTATTTCAAGAGGGGGCTTTGTTTCCTTGGCTTAGTGTTCAAGATAATGTAGAATATGGGCTAAAAATAGCTGGAATTCCCAAAGAAAAGAGGAATGAGATTTCAAATAGATATTTGGATATGATGCAGCTTACTCAGTTTGCTACATCTTTCACTTATCAGCTTTCAACTGGGATGAAACAACGTGTTGCTATAGCTAGGGCTTTGGTAATGGAGCCTGACGTATTGTTGATGGATGAACCGTTTGCGGCATTGGATGCACAGACTAGAGATCTTTTACTAGTTGAGATGCAACTAATTTGGCAGAAGACAAAAAAAACTATTGTTTTTGTAACTCATAATGTTGCAGAGGCAGTTATGTTGGGTACGCGAGTACTAGTATTCAGCCATAGACCTGCTATAATTAAGAAAGAAGTTAAGATTGATTATAGACGTCCTAGGGTAGTTGAAGATGAAAATCTTTTACAATACCAAAAAAAGATTTTGGCAGAATTAAGACCTGAGGTCAAAAAGTAGGTTGAGAAGATGAAGACGAGTCTACTTGCAAAAAAACTTGGTTTTTACGCAATGATAATTATAGTATGGCAGGGTCTTGATAGTTCAGACATTTGGCCCGACAATATTTTTCCGTCACCAGTAGATGTTGTAGAAGACTTGGCATATGGAGTTTCTGACGGAAGTCTGTTTTACGGAATTGGAACAAGCATGTTGAGGTTGATTGTTGGTTTATCAATAGCAATTGCTGGCGGCATGGTACTTGGAATCTTTATGGCAAGAGTTGAAACTGTTAACCAAACTATTGGCTCGTTGGTTCTTGGACTGCAGTCAATTCCATCCATAGCTTGGGTCCCACTTGCTATTCTGTGGTTTGGTTTAACTGACTCTGGTATTATTTTTGTTACTGCCATTGGTGCAATATTTGCTGTAACCATAAACACATACACTGGAGTAAAAAATATCAACCCGTCGTATATCGAGGCTGCAAGAAATATGGGTGCGAAAGGAGGCCAACTTATCACTTCCATATTGATTCCTGCGGCATTTCCATACATGATATCAGGTTTCAAACAGGGTTGGGCATTTGCATGGAGAGGTGTAATTGGCGCTGAACTTCTGTTCTCATTCCTAGGTCTTGGTTTCCTTCTTAATGTTGGTCGTCAATTAAACGATGTATCACAGGTGATAGCTGTAATGATAGTAATAATGGGAATTGGTATACTCGTTGACGGAGTGGTCTTTAAGAGAATTGAAAATAAAGTTATGATCAGATGGGGATTACGCTAAAATTTTAAAAATTACTTGATTTCTTCCCTGGCTAGTTCAGCACCTTTGACAATTGATCTGATTTTGTCAAAGGAGACCTCTCTGGTTCTTGTTCGTAGACCACAGTCAGGATTGACATACACTTTCGTAGGATCACCTAGTGCCTTTGTCGCATACAATATCCTATCCCTTATGAGCTCAGGTGATTCTATTTCATTTACATGAACATCAGAAACACCAATTCCAATCTCACCCTCGAATCCGTGTTCCTTGAACAGCTTCAAGACATGAAATCCCTTCCTTGCATTATCATCAACTCCCTCATTCCAGGTGTCACGGTTTGCAAATTCTAATGTGTATTGATCTGCTTTAATTTCTGGCATTTGTGGCGCCAACGCTTTGTAGTCATTTCCAGAAAAGCATGCATGAACTACAAACTTAGCGTCAATTCCCTTTACTGATTCATTGATAGATTCCCTAAAAATATCCATTTCTGCTGGATGTGTAGTTGCAGCTGGCTCATCAATCTGAATAATTTTTGCTCCTAATCTTACTAGGTCTTTTACTAGTGGCCTTACAACATTTCTTGCTAATGCCAGTACAAGCTCGTCCTTTGATTTGTAGTGTTCATCATATGACCAGTCTGCTAAAGTATATGCTCCAGTCACAGGGACTTTAATTTCTCTTTTTGAGTTCTCTTTTATAAAATTGAATTCTTCTGCATGAAAGTTTTGTCTGAAGCTGACAGGCCCTACAACTCTTGCCTTGTTATAGTATTTGTTATCCCATGAACGAACTCTACCTGCAAATTCAAAACCATCAACATATCTTACTGGTTCCTCATACATTTCAACACGACGCACTTCACCGTCGTAAATAATGTCTAGTCCAATATCTTCAAGTGTTTTAATATTCAAAAGTGCTGCATTATTTCTTACCTCAATTTTTTCTTTGTCTGAAACATTTGGATCCTTTACTTTTTTCAGCATATCTACTGGTTTCTTGAGACTGCCAATTTCCTGCGTTGGGAATAACTTAGACATCTTTTGCACCTCTCGCAATTTCTCCAAGAACTGATATTTTATTCATCGCAAATTCCTTGGGCACGTATTCCAAATCAAAATTAGTACTTACATAGGATTCTTTTGGATTTGTTTCTGCATTAATCTCATTTATCTGTTCTATACATTCTTCAGATTTTTCAATCGCTGTATTGAAAGAATTGATTATGCCTACAGTAAGTAATTTGTCTGAAAAACTGTGTTTTTCTATAGAACTTACCGGAGTCGTAGTGATATCGAACCCCAAGCCGGAAACAGGCAAGTCCAAAAGACTTTCAATCTTCTTTGAGACATCTCCGAAATGCGTGTGAAGAATTGTTTTTGCTTTTAATCCATTAGTAAGTATCTTTAGCGCATCAGAAACAAGACCAAAGTCAACTTCATTGTTGTATGCAATTGACGGTCCTAAAAGTTGAATTAATTCAAAACCTGATTTAACCAAAGAATCTATTTCTATTCTTAGCATTTTTGCAAGGTTAATCGTAAAATCCTCTTTTGTTTTGAATCCTTTGCTAGTATGACGTTGAGCAAATGTAAATGGATCTGGAATTGCAGCAGTTCTATTTTTTGGAAGTAATGATAAATCTAAATTGGATTGAACTAAATTGCCCCCATCACTGGATATCTGCCCATCAAAAGATAATACACGATAAAATGTGTTCATTTCATAAATCCTGTTTAATGCAGTAGGGGTAACTGTTTCTAAATTTGAAAATGGTCTAAATATGTCATCCCACTTTAGCAATGGGTCTGAAACGAATCCAAGATTTGCGTTTTTTTGTGCAGAGATATATTCTTCAGTTTCCTTTTGGAAGAGCGAATTCAGGTTTTCAGTATTCTTTCTAGTTGCTTCAATTAATTCTTCTGAGCGTGGATAAATCCCAAATGTGTATGACGAAATCAAGTTGCTAACTTCGAAAGTGTTTCATGAGCCCCTTTAAAATCATTTGGTGAGCTAATTAGAATGTCACCAGCCAATTCATGTATTTGATGAGCAAACTCTATAAAATTATTTTCATAATCCGACCAATCTATCTTAAGGAATTCGGCAGATTTTGAATTTTTTTCTGAAGGTAAAAGTAAGCATGGAATAATCCTAAATCCATTTGGTTTTAAGAAGTCAGTTAGTCTTTGTACCATATCCTTTGAACTAACAACCTGCGTAAAGAATCCTTTTGGCTTGGCATTAATTTTTTTTTGAATTTTAGTAAAGTTTGGGATAGCTGGAATTGAAAGAAACAATTCAAGTTTTTCACCAAACCCCTTATCATTTAAAGATGCTACAACTTGGCTTGAAACTAAATTTATTTTATCGCTATTTGTATTTGATTTGTCACCCATCAAGATCAGTACACCATCAACTATGCCAACAGACTCTTTGACAATTCCTTCAATAGTGTTTAGTTCTTTATCTCTAATTCTCAAGCTACAAGTAAGTTTAATCTTTTGATTAGTCTCTCTAATTTTTTTTGCTATGTTCAAAGGAGAAACTCTTGGGGTACCTAGTACTGAATCAGTAAGATGAATACCATCACACACCGAGCTGATTGATTCAACTCGCTCTAAAAGTGCATTTAGAGTATTTTGTTCAACAGGGATTCTGGGCGGATTGATCTCATAGGTTATTGTCATAGGTGGTTTTTGCCTCAACCTGATTAAAACCTTTGAGCGATAAATCCATAACATACAATACTTTTTCTATCATATGGATATTGAACAAATACGTTCTGTATTAACAAATGAAATTCATCCTATACCGTTTTCTGAATTAGATGAAAATGAACTTGCATCAGTTTTAGTTGTTATCTATGGAAAAGAGCCGTTCATACTAATGACAGAAAAGGCAAAAAGTTTGAAGGTGCATGGAGGTGAGGTATCATTCCCAGGAGGTAAGTGGTGTGCAAAAGACCAGGATCTGCTAGAAACCGCAATTCGTGAAACAGAAGAAGAATTATCCCTACAAATATCAAAGGAACAGGTCATCGGGCAGTTGGACAATGTTATTACGCTTAATTCTAAGTACAAAATCACACCATTTGTAGCTATATTAGAAAATATTTCACCATTAAAACCAAATTCTGAGGTGAAATCTATTTTGCATATACCACTTGTATCATTTTTGAAGACAATGACCAAAGATACCAATCCGGAACATCTCTCTATTAAAGAAATGTACACCCTCACTTTTGAAAAATACAACATTTGGGGTGCATCAGCAAGAATACTGAAGCAGATCTTTATGCTATTCTCTGAGAAAAAATTACTATAGATTATCGGATTTTAGTTTAATTTAAAAAGAGCTTTTCTTGCCTGTGACTCTATGGCAGCACGTAAACGTTCGGGAAGAAAGACACGTCTACTTAAAAAAATAAAACAAACATCTCCAGTACCTGCATGGATTATTCTTAAAACCAATAAAACAGTAAGAACAAACCCAAAACGAAGAGCATGGAGACAGACTGATGTGGAGGTGGGTTAATGTCTCAAGAAGTTGAACGCGTTTACACAGTTAACTTAGGAAAAGTGTTGCTTTCTCCTGACAATCAACGTGCAAAGAGAGCAATTAACATGGTGAAAGAATTTGCTCGACACCATATGAAGACAGAACAGGTCAAAATTGAAGAAGATGTAAGTCATTTGCTTTGGTCAAGGGGTATAAAACATCCACCTAGAAAAATTAGAGTTAGGATGACAAAAACTGATGATGGTTATATCTTAATCTCAAAATATGAGGGAGAAGAGACAATAGGTAAAGAAGAGAAAAAAGTCGAGCCTGAAAATGTAACGCCAGAGCCAATAGCTGAACCAAATCAAAGCCAGCAGCTAAATCAAAGCCAGCAGCTAAATCAAAGCCAGCAGCTAAATCAAAGCCAGCAGCTAAATCAAAATCTAAAAATTAAAATTTTTATTCTAACTGTTTTAAATTAAGTTCGCAATCTATACTACAGTCTGGTTCGTCCCAATCAATTGTATTTTCAGATGGAATTATTCCAAGTGGATCATATTTATCAAATCTAATTTCACCTTGGACTGAACTTAACATAACAACTTTAGATTCTTCAGATGACATATCGACGTGTATACTATCCTCATCAAATATTCCACCGGTTATGTTAGAAATTGAATTTAATACTCCAACTGGTATATTGGAACCGTGATATACATACAGCATAGATCTTTTAATGCTGTTTGGTGGAACGTCTTCATATAACATTCTAAGAGAGTCTTTAAGAGAAATTTCTACGTCATTACTAGTTTTGCTTGTTGATAAGACGTTTGTATGATCAGAGATCTCAGACGATTTAAGCGAAAGTACCACACTATCAATTGCCTTATTAGAAATCTCATAACACTGCTTCAGGGTAAGTTCAGGATTACTGTCAAGCAGTGCATCATTATCTAGAATAATAGTACAGTGTGAATCTTTTCTCATTCTTTTTAATGCTATACCTGATTGGAAGATTCTTTCTTTTTCAAACTTGAATGGCATTACGGCAAAAGATAGAAGGTTCTTTTCTTCTTCCTTACAAATTTTTGAGATTATTGGTCCAATACCAATCCCAGCTTTTCCAGCTAGATTTGACATCAAAATGATTGTAGAATAATTTGAAATATTTTTTTTAATCTCATCTAAAGTTTCTAATGCTGAACCTCTAATTAGATGGGCTGATGGATTAATAACTGACTTTGTTGATATTTTTATTGAATTTTCTTGTGTAAGATCTTTCTGATCATGACTTATCAAAAGACAGTCAGAATTTAGAGATTTTTTTGCCTTTTCAGCAAGTTTAGCTCCTACTCCACCAAGGCCGATTATCAGTATGGGTTCAGTTAACTGAAATGTCATAGCAAAATATTGTTACAAATTCCGATAAATAACAGTTAACTAAGTTTTCATCAAAACATCGATCAAAAATTTTTAGCTTGCGATCTCACCGATCAAACTATGGTTTGTCGCACCCACTATTTCGACTATATGAGTTTGCCCAATTTCAAATATACCATTGGCAAAAATTGGTTTGTAGGCAAAGTTTCTCCCCTTTATTTGGTCATCTGAATTCTCATCAAACAAAACTTCGCCTTTCCATCCGATCCATTTTTTGTTATTTTCAAGCGATATCTCATTCACTAATTCAGACACTTGCTTACTTCTTTTCTTAACTTCCAAAACATCAAGCTGGACCATTTCTGCAGCTTCGGTTCCAGGTCTTTGGCTATATCGTGAAAGATTTACAATATCAGGTCTAGTTTCATTCAAAAGTTCGATTGTTTTTTCAAAATCTTCTTGCGTTTCAGTTGGATATCCCACAATGATATCAGTTGAAATCGTAAATGAATCAAATTTAGCTCTAAATTTTCTTACAACATTCCTGAACGTTTCAACAGTGTGCCCACGCTTCATATGATTCAAGACATTGTTACTTCCACTCTGAACTGGAATGTGTAAAAACCTGAAGACTTTATCATTTTCAAAAGATTTGAGAAGGTTATTTCTTATTCTTGGCATAAACATAGGGTTCATCATACCAACTCTAACTTTGAATTTTTCAGGAATCTGACTGACTTGGTTGATTAAAGCTGGTAAATCTGTTCCAATATCCAAACCATAACAACCATTATCAGTTGATGAGAGCCAAATTTCCTTACAACCATCATCAAGTTCTCTTTTAACTTGTCTCACTATATCTCCAAGCCTGTAGCTTTTCAAATCACCCTTTGATAGCTTTGTCTGGCAGAAGGTGCATTCACTCATACATCCACTGGAAATCTCTACAATTCCTACTGCCGGATTAAGCCTGACTTTGGGTAATCCCACTTTGGATAGATCAGTATCTTCAAGCGCTACCATTTTTGAGCCTCCAAGTGTGGTTTCTATCACCTGAAGCGTCCTTCCAATGGAGTTTGGACCCATCAGACTTGCATTATGAGCAAATTTTTCAACTGTTTGCCTTTCTGCCTTTGGGAGGCAGCCAGCAACAACAAGTGGCTTTGATTGTGACTCTTTTATGCGGCGAACCATCCTAGTTGCAGTAGCGTCTTTTACAGAACAAGTTACGATCAGGTTAAGATCTGATTCGGATTCATTTTCAGCAAGAGTGTGCCCACCATTTACGATCAAACCAGATATCATCTCAGAGTCAGCAAAGCTAGCTGAACAGCCATAGGCTTCAACCCAAATTTTTGCCATATCTATTTTAACAAAGAATCAACTTGCTTTTTAGTCATTAATTTTTTTGAAATTACAAGATCACGAATTGTTTTACCCGTTTTTATAGACTCCTTGAAAAGCTCAGCTGACTTTTGGTAACCAATTTTTGGTGTGAGTAGAGTTACTATTACAGGACTTTTTTCAATGTTGGCTTGAAGCTTTTCCCTGTTTGCAGAAAGTCCAGCAATTAGGTTTGTAGTAAATATAGGCAAAAAGTTTGTCAGCATATTAGTAGAGTCAAGAATTGCCTTGAGCATTACCGGAAGCATTACATTAAGTTCTAACTGTCCTGCTTGTGCAGCAAAAGCTACAGTAGTGTCATTACCAATTATATCAAAGCATATCATGTTCATGCATTCTGCTAGAGATGGGTTTACTTTTCCTGGCATGATTGAAGAACCAGCATGGACTGCAGGAATCTCAAGCTCACCAAATCCAGCAACAGGTCCTGATGCCATCAATCTAATGTCGTTTGAAATCTTTCCAAGCTCAACAGCTAGGTTCCTCAAAAAAGATGATGCATGTGTAATTGCAAGTCTACTTTGAAGTGCATGCTGACTTTCAGCCGCAGGTTTTAGTGGAAGACTTGAAGTTCTTGCAAGTTCCTTGATTACATTTTTACGATATCCATTTGGTGTATTTGCCCCAGTACCGACAGCAGTGCCACCTAACGCAATTCTATATAGAGATTCATAAACAGTTTCAATTTTGAGTCGTGCATAACGAATAGAAGCTGAGTATGCTTGAAACTCACTTCCAAGTGTTACTGGTAGTGCATCCATGAGATGCGTTCGTCCAACTTTTTTGTATTTTTCAAACTGTTTTGCTTTTTTATCTAGAGACGCCTCTAGCTTTTTGATAATTGGTACCAAGTCATCAAGTGCAAACATTACTGACATATGCATTGCAGTTGGATACGTATCGTTGCTTGATTGAGACATGTTTACATGATCATTTGGATGCAAGTGTTGATACTGACCTAGTCCTTTACCAAGAATTTTTAGCGCAACGTTTGCAATCACTTCGTTTGTGTTCATGTTAAACGCAGTTCCAGCACCAGAGTTTATCATATCAACAACAAACTGGTCCTGATGTTTTCCCGCGAGAATTTTGTTACATGCTTTAACAATAGCATTTCCACGCTTACTGTCCAATGTCTTGGATTTCATGTTGGTAACAGCTGCAGAGCGCTTTATCATTACAAACGACTTGATCAAATACGGATGAGCGCTCTGACCAGTAACCTTGTATTGTTTGATTGCGCGACCAGTAAATGGTCCATAGTACGCATTTGTAGGGATTTTTACTATACCTAACGAGTCTTTGTCGCTTCGATACTTCACATATACAAATAGTCAACTCTTAGTATAAATTTTAGCAAAAATTTTTCTTCACAAAATGTAGTATAGTAATCAAACACATCAGAACAACAAACCAATGGTACAATCATGATAAAGCTATATTAATTCCCTCTTTGATCACTTGATCACGATGAATAAGCGCATGAACTTAATGTTAACCATCTCTGCAATCGCAGTTATGGGCGGCGCGCTATTCGGTAGTAGTTTTACATCCCAAATGACTGGAGCAGCACTTGGCACAGACCAAAGTGCATTAGACAAAATCCATGCCATGGGCGGATTAGAACTTATGATGCCAGCAGCATTTGCTGCAAGTGGCGCTTGTGACAGCGATGAATATGCAGATCGTAATGTTGTAGAGTTCCCATTGACTGGTGTAAGTATTGAGCTCCCACGACTAGGTGGTGGTACTTTTAGTGCTATGACCTTTAGTGAGCAGATCCCAGGACCTACACTAAGAGTTACACAAGGTGACGTCGTAAAGATGACATTAACTGTACCAGATTATGAGGCAACTCCACACGGTAACGACATGCACGCATCACAAGTATCTGCTGTACCAACATTTGGTGCAGTACAGCCAGGAACTGAAAAAACCTATTGTTACATTGCAGAAGTACCAGGGGTATACAAATACCACTGTTCTGGTGTTAATGTAGCAGCAATGGACCAACACGTCCTTCAAGGAATGTATGGCATTGCCATAGTTGATCCAATTGACGGTTACAGTAAGTTAATGGTTGAAAAGACCACTGTAAATGCTAACGGTGACGTTACACGGGATAGACAATTCCATTCCGGTGATGCATTGGAGTGGCAACTCCAATATCAACAGATGTACTTAACTGACGAAGGTACTTATGATGCAACAAAAATGTTCGCACATGACACTGTCTACACTGCAGTTAATGGCCAACCATTTGGTTACGTACCAAATGAGATCCACAACTTGCTTAATGGACATCCAGGTACAAACATCTTTGTAGCACAACCATGGAATAGCATGGACCTAAAGCAGCATCAGTCACAGCTGTTGTTCACACCAACTGGCGTTCATAACAGAATCTTTATAGAAAACCAAGGTAACGAACCAGTTTACTTCCACATAGTCGGTGAGATTCTTGACAGAGTCACACAAGGCAACAGAGTACAATCTGGTGGTACAGAAACATGGTTACTTGGTGGTTCCCAGAACATGATTGTTGATCTTGTGTTTGATGAACCCGGCATTTATGCTGGAGTCAACCACGATTATGCAGCAATTTACACTGGTGCAGCCACAATCTGGGTTGCTGGACTTCCATTGCCTGCTATTAATGAAACTGCAACTGCCATATCAACTGAAAAGTATGATGTTATTGGTGGTGCAGTAGGGGCATTGGCATATTCTGGTGCACTTGGAAATCCATATGATGCAATTCCACCATATGGCGAACAATCTATAATGCATCCAGCAAAGAACGTACACTGCATGTGTAGCGACGGTGTCGCAGCAGCACAAGCAGCCGAAGGCGCCGTAGAACTTTGGGTAGCAATTCCAGCGATTCTTGAGGAATCAGCAAGAGTTGCAGCAGAAGCAGCAGCAGCTGAAGAATAAACCCAATCATCATTTTTTCTTTTTTTTTATACTCCTGAACTGAATAACAGCTCAAAATGATTATATTCCGTGATTAAGGGCACACTTCATGAGTCTTGACCAATCTATTCTTGTTTGTGACCAGGTAAATCCCACACTTAATGAAATTCTTGAAAAGAATGGTCTCAAGGTTACCTATGAGCCTGAAATAACACCGGAACAATTATCTGAGAAGATTGGAAATTTTCAAGTTGTTGTAGTACGAAGCAGAACTAAATTGGTTAGGGAACTGATAGAAAAGGCAGACAAGTGTCAGATTATTGCAAGAGTTGGAGTGGGTCTTGATAATATTGACGAGAACGCTGCAAAAGAAAAAAACATCAGGGTAATCAATGCGGTAGAAGGCGCAATGAATGCAGTGGCCGAACTTGTTATCGGTCTGATGTTATCTATGGCAAGAGAAATTCCACGTGTTGACAGAGAAGTTCGCAATGGAAACTGGATTAAAAAAGAATTGATGGGCAGAGAACTTAGTGGAAAATATCTTGGGATAGTTGGATTGGGAAACATAGGAAAAAAACTTGCAAGACACGCAAAGTCGTTAAATATGAACATAATTGGTTATGATGTAATTCCAATAGATGAGGAGTTTTCAAAAGAAGTAGGTCTTATGAAGGCAGATCTTGACACATTGTTATCAAGCTCTGATTATGTCTCGCTTCACGTACCACTGCTTGAAAGCACACATCATATGATAAATAATGAAAAGCTAAAACTAATGAAAAAGACTGCATGTATTATCAATACTGCTCGTGGTGGTGTGATTGATGAAGATGCCTTGTATAATTCTCTGAAAGAGGGAAATTTGGCAAATGCAGCATTGGATGTTTTTGAGGCAGAACCTGCCACTGGAAACAAGCTTACTACACTTCCCAACTTCATTGCCACGCCTCACATAGGTGCTCAGACAAAAGAAGCTCAGTCATTAGCTGCAAATATTATAGCAGAAAAGATAATACAGATACTTCGAGGCGTAATCTAATGAAGAGGATCGCTATTTTTGCATTATCAATTTTGGTATTAACCCAAGCATATGCATTTTCTCAAGCTGAGGCACAATCAAGTGCAGACATTGTCACGGTATCTGTTTCAACCGTCTCACCTACCTATCAAACAGGCGACATAATAGAGATTTATGGATCGGTTAGTGTTTCGTCAGATCCCCTTAAGGCATATGATGTAGCTGTTATAGTAAAAGCGCCAAATGGAAACTTTGTTGAAGTTGCCCAAGTAACACCCGGTACTGGCGGTTATTATTCTAAATCAATTCAAAGTAGTGAATCGTGGAAAGAAGGTACTTACACGGTAACGGCTAACTATGACATAAAAAGTGCTTCCACAAGTTTTTCATTTAGTAATTCTTCAGCAATAGAAGAAGTTGTAGAGGCTGCTGAAGAAGTAGCAGACGCTGCTGAGGCGGTTGCTGAAGAAGTTGTAGAAGTTGCTGAAGAAGTCGCAGAAGCCGCTGAAGTAGCTGCTGGAGGACTAGCATGTGGTTCTGGTACACATGAGGCAGATGGCTTTTGTATTCCAGATGGAAGTGATTCATTTGGACTAAGCTATGATTCTGCATCAGCAAATGGATTGATATTAACTGCTGCCATTGCATTTGGAATTGCAGTTGCAATCATCATCACACTTCGTCTAATTGGTAAAGCAGGAAGAAGTAGATAGTGTATAATTATATCAAACTGTCGGTAAATTTACAGTAATAATTCCTTTTTTTATTAGATATTGTAATGCTACAGTAAACTCCGTGTCTGAAATCTTTCCAGTTATCCACCATTCTGCATTAGTTTCTACCCAATCTGGGATGTTAGTTATGGTATCACCTTCAGCCTCTGTGTATGGAACTTTGATTACTTCATGCTCAATTAAATACCCTATTGCCCTTCCAAAATCCTTGTCTGTAACAAGCGGCTCAGTAATCCACATTGTTGCTAGATCCTTTATCCAGGATGGTATTGCAACTTCTCCAGTATTTTGTATAGAAAATTGAGTTGATGATTGGACCCCAGAATATTCTAGCTCTAAGATATACGAGCCAGTTTTCCATATGGCAGAATCAAAAGGATGATTTGATGGAAATGAATGAGTTTTTTGGGAAATTGGAGGTTGTAAAAGAATGCTCTTTTTTTGTGATGAATCTGTAATGTGGATTATTGCAAAGTCTCCTGTGATTTCAGAAACATTGATTGTTATTGAAAGGAATTCTCCATATTGGTATATGCTTTGACTTGTTTCTATGCTTATGGTAGGTTCTGCATTAGCTGGGTTAAGAATTGGCATAAATGACAATAAAACTAATAGTGACAGGAACATTGCTGAAATTTTCATAAAAACTCACTTTTTATTACAAATATTAATGGTATTTGTTGGCTTGATTTATGCCCACTAGTCATGATCAAGTATGGTTACAGATGTTAAAGGAAAACCCTATGGAATTAAGGCAGAGGGCAGTTGTTTGGAGAAATCAAAATGCCGTTACCAGAGTAGAAAAACCTAGTAGGATTGCACGGGCTCGAAGATTAGGATATAAGGCTAAACAGGGAATTATTGTTATCCGCATGCGTGTAGGAACTGGCGGAATGAGAAAACAAAGACCAAGGGGAGGAAGGAGACCTAAACACTTGGGCGTAACTAAGATTAAGGCTGATGTTTCGATGAAGCAGGTTGCTGAAAGAAGGGTTTTAGAAAGATATCCAAACATGAAGCTTCTTGGCTCTTACTTTTTGTACAAGGATGGCATGCATTATTGGTTTGAGATAATACTAGCCGACCCATCACACCCACGCATTGCAAAAGATAAAGAGATACGAAAGCGAGTTTTACCAAGAATAAAATAATCAGCTTCGTTTAAATTTCATATAGTAAAATCTCATTTGGAACTATGATTAAAATACTGACTATTTTAGTGGCTATAGCATTTCTTTTACAAATTCCAGTATTCGTAAGCGCTGAAGTTTACATTCCAGATCATGAGTATGTTGGATTTTATGATCATGATGGTGTATATACTGTAATCGGCGGTATAAAAAATACTGAAATTTATCCTGTAACTCCGACAATCACTGTAACTGTCAATGACGGAAATAACATTTTTTCAAATGATTATGTATTCTCTTCAGTTATGCCACAACAAATGCTCCCAATGAAGATCAAACTACCACAAATAACATCAGATAATCCTAAACTTGAACCATATGAAATAACATACGACCTGACTGGGCATGAGTTTAAGGGTGGCTACGTATTGTATAATGATTCACTAGTTTTACATTCCGACGGCAGCATGACTGGCCAGATAAAAAATTCCAGTGATGAAACATTTCATGATTTTAGGATTTATGCTCTAATTAAAGATGAAAACGAAATGATATTAGACGTTGCCACATCACAAAAATTTGATGTCATGTATCCAGATCAGATTTTAGATTTTGAAATGATACCTAACCCAAAAATTGCTGACAGAATACATATTTACAGTTGCTTTGCATTTGGCGAAGATGAAATCTTTCCATTAAATGCGGAAAGAAACAATGAGAAGTTTACATTTAGGTATAATTCTGGTGCATGGTTTACTAACGGTGAATTCAATCCAGAAGGTACAGAGCTCAATATGTATGGATTGAACAGCTGGCATCTCGACATGAACGCAAGTCTGGAATTTCCTCAAAACTCCATTCATGAAGACCTTGAAGTATATCTAGATGGAAAAAAATATGCAGAAGGACAACCTGTTAATGAAAAAATTGAAAAACTTCAAAGCCTTGACGAAATGGGAAATTGGCATCTTTATTTCACTGTGCCCAATTTTTATCAGGGGGATGTAACTATCAAGGGATTTATGTATCCTGACGGGACAGTATCAGTACCAGAAGAACTTGATCTTTCTTCTATGGTAATGACCCAATTGACTAGTGGTGAAGTAACAGAGATAATTGCAAATACAAATGAGAATTCCATCATATTCAGCCTTGAGACAGATCAGGATGGTATATTATCAATCACCACATCTGATTTTTTGATTAGACCATTTAGTGACGGAAGTTTCTTTGTTTTGGTGAATGGTGAACAGGTAGAAAATGTCAAATTCGAAAATAAGATTTTATCAATACCATATACATCAGAAGCAGATAAAATTGAAGTTTATGGCAGTTATGTGGTTCCGGAGTTTGGAACAATAGCCGTTTTCATACTTGCAGCATCAGTGGTTTCCATCATAATATTGTCTAAAAAACACATTATGCCTCATTCTTTGAGTAAACTCTGAATCTTTGCCTCTAATGACCCATTTTGACCAAATGAGACATCACGGAGTATGCCCTTTCTGTCAACCAATATGTTAGAGGGCGTTCCCTGTAGTGCATACATTTCAAACGTTTCGGCAGAATATTCTTTTGATAAAAAGTAGTTTTTGGCTCTATCATAAATTTGGTTTTTATAATTTTCTGGTTGTGCATCAAAGTCAGGAATTTGTTTTTTAATTAAAGAGTCCATCATTTCTTTTGTAACTTCTTTTGATTGTTTTACCAGTGAATCCATTGCAACAGGGTATGGGATCTTGTAAGTAATTTTATCTTCTTTTAATTGCCCATACTGGCTTAACATTTTTTTAGTCTCTCCAATTGTCTCACCGGTTTTTAACAAAAGTTCTAAATTTTCAACAGTATTTTTGTCATAATCTTCAAAAGCTGTTGCCATGCCCAGTACGGACACGCCGTCTGATTTGTATTTGTTGTAAATTTCTATGGATTCCGGTATTCCATACATAAAACAGCCTGGGCAGTTTACCTGAAAGACTTCAACTAGAACTATGTTATCACCTTGTTTGTCCAAGTTTGTGTCCATGCCCTGTACCCATTTAGCGACCTTGAGGTTAGGAGCCTTCTGACCAGCTTGTACCGACATAAATTAATTTTTAATCATTCACCTAAAAAGATAACTTCAACCACAAAACAAAAAGAAAAGAAAGCGGAAAACTTTCTTTTCTGTTTTCCGTTCTTCTAAGGTATTGATCTGCTGTACAGTTTGCCTTCTAAGGCCATCTTGTACATTTCTGCAACATATGGGTCCTCACCTGGTGTTTCTGCACCGAGTTCGACTAGTCTTGCATAAACTCTAACTACATATGCTAGAGCGCCCATAAAGGCTACGACTACGCCCATGTTAAACATCCAGTGATTTGGTACTGCGAAGATTTCTTCGACAAACCAAAAGTGCCACATCTCGTTAATACCAATAGTGAACATTGTAGCCAAGTAACCAAGAATGGTCATCTTGAGTCCGGTGTTCATAGAGTTGTTTGGTCCTCTGAGAATTGGAACTTTTCTATCATAGATAGCAACAGCCGCCCATCCCAATGGCAGAGCTACAAAGTGAGAGTATAGCCACCAATGTGCTGGAGTAAATGCGCTGTCTCTAATAGAAGTCTGGTGTAGAGAGCCGTCAACAAAGTTGTCAACCTCTACAGATGCTGCAGTAGATCCCATTGAGATAACGATAAGCCAGATTTTTTTCAATCTCTGGATTTCTACCTCTTTTGGAATTAGTGCTGGCATTTGTGCCATAGGTATATTGCATGTTTTTAGACATATAAGTAAATCACTTATCAGCCATCTGGTTTTTCTATAAATTTCTGTAGTTTTTAGGTACAAAATTATAATAATTTTAATAAATTAGATATTTTTAGCATTTTTTTAGCCATAATTTTTACCGATTTCATTGATTAGCTTTAATGTTAATCAATGAGTGTTTTTTGTCTTACGCACCCAGTTTTACACCTATTTGGCTTAGATTTAATTTAAAGATAGTCTAAGTGCCCTGATGAAACTAAACCCACAGCTTTTGAGGCTAAATAGGAACCTTGTTGTCTGTTGTGTAATATCTGCATTAATCTCGGCATTTGTAGCCCAAATGCTCGCAGAAGAGGAGAGCTATCTCAATACGACAATAACCATTCTCGTAGGATATGCTGTATTCTTTGGATTTTTCGGATGCCTGTTCTATCTTGACAATAAGAAGCGATACCAGGCTATGAGACCTCAACTAATCAAAAAGGAATTGATCAAGCTAGCCTCATCTTTCGGGATAGGCGAGATAGTCTATATCGGAATAAGATGGGCACTGATGTTTTACTTTCTAGAAATAGCAGTTGAACCATTTGCAGCATCATTGGTTTCCGAGGCAATTGCCACGCTATTCTACATAGCTGTAGTGTCAGCTGTAATCAAAGCGACGAAAGTTTACTGACTGAAAAATAAGATAATATATGAAGATTCCAAACGATACAGAATGAATGTAGTTACTCAGGCAAGGCTAGACCTTCTGACAGAAATGGAGGAGCGTTATGAAAAAAAGGACACACAATATTTTGTAAAACTCTTAGACCATGATGACTATGTAATTCGTTGTCGTGCTACTTGCATTCTTGTTGACATAGGAGGCGAGGATAAGGTGGAGTATATTGCAAAGGTGTTGAAAAATGACACAAACGAACTTGTCAGACATGAAGCTGCATTTTCACTGGGACAGATGTGCTACAGCAGTGGTATTGAACCATTGGAGGACGCAACAAAAAATGACTCTAGCATGTTTGTGCGGCATGAGGCAGCTATTGCATTGGGTGTTGTTGGTTCAAAATCTGCAAAGGAAACTCTTGAGAAAGCATTGAATGATCCTGACGAACCGGTGAGAGACTCTGCAGTTGTTGCACTGTCTAATCTAGAGTTTATGGAAAAGTTGAGCAAGAATAAAAAATTTGCTAAACTTACTGGCGGCTAAAGTCTACTTACTATAGTTCCATCTGGTGATGATTCAAACTTGTAGATGTTTTCTACAGAAGAGTCATCAAATATTTCTGCGTCGTGAGTTATGATAATGAATTGCATTGATGAATTATCGTCTTTGAGATTTATTAATTGAGATAAAACATTTACAAGAGATTTTCTTCGTTCACTGTCTAAATGGGCAGTAGGTTCGTCAAGTATCATAAAATTAAGATTTGATGCGCCTAGAAGATGTGACATACCGAGTCTTAATGCTAAAGCAACACTGACCTGTTCCCCACCGCTAAGTGACTCAAGATCAAGTATGGCATTTCTAGAATAACATGAAATATTCACATCGCGTGTTTTTTCTGATAGGGAAATTCTTTGAATCTTTGTGTTGAGATTTTCTAGGTGTTCTGACGCCTTCTGTGAAATTATATCTAATGCCCATGAACGAAGGCTTTTACTCACGGGGCCCTCACGTTCGTAAACATTCTTTTGAATCAATTCGAGTTCCGTAACATACCCCTTAACATGTTTCAGCTCTTTTAGAGTAGAACCAAGTTTATCCAGTTCCATCTTTACTTGTTTGTTCTTTCCAGAAATTTCTCCGTATTCCTGATTAATCTGGCTTAATCTATGTTTAGAAGATTCTCTTGATTGGATATTTTCGAGAAATTTCTGCTGATCAAAGCCCTTGGTTGATGTTTCAAGTGAGACAATATTCTCATAGATTGTTTTTGCGTGAGAATCTAGGGTAGCAGTTTCTACCAACTGACCAGAATTAACTGTGAGTGGTATTTTTTGCATTTGCTTTATTTTCATCTTGATTTCTGCAACAATTTCCTCTAATTGTGATTCATTCTTGATTTTGTGCGTACTAAGAATTGTTTCAGCCTTTTTTGCTTTCTCTAGATCGTTAGAAAGATTTTCAATATTTTGCTCGAGTTCATTTTTTTCATTTTCTAATTCTGTAATTTTCTTTTCTATTCCCTCAATTTCATCTTCTATGTGCTTTTTTTGGAATAATGGCTTTAGATGGTCAACTGATGAGTCACAGACTGGACATTTTCCATCTTTTAATACTAATTTTTCAGCAAGTTCTTCATGCTCTTCAAGCCTCACTTGTTTTTTCTCCAAATTGTTTAGTTCGGATTCTATAGCAGAGAGTTTTTTCTGACTTTCATTAATTTTTGTTTCAATCTCATTTCTGTTTTTAGATATTGCAAAGCATGGTTTACATTCGTTTACAATTTCTTCTTTTTCAGCAACCTCGTTTTTGATTGATTTTATCACATGCATGGAATATTCTCGCCACTCCTTTTTCCTTGATTCCAATTCCTTTAGCTGTGATTCCTTAGATGAGTCATCCTGAATTTGTTTTTCAAGTCTTGAGATCAATAATTCTTGTTCTTTCTTCTCTATTGCAAGTTGCTCCAATTTAGGTTGTGTATTTTTTGATTCATTTTCATATTCAGTGATTTTATTTTCAAGAAGCTGAATCTGTGTGTCATCATAACCAAATTTTTCCTGTATAGAAGTTCTAAATTCCCTTTGTACAGTTCTCATTGAAGATAATGCAGTGTCTAATTTATCAATACCAATTATTGCATTTAACAACTCCTTGAATTCTTTTCCTTTTGCTTTTATGATTGAACTGAGCTCCCCTTGTTGAACTATTGATGCAACCCTTAATTTTTCAAAATTCATCCCTAGTGTTTTTTCAACGTGCATAGTCATAGATTCCCCAAATTGTTTTCTTTCCCCTTCTGCGATTGGAATTAATCTTCCATCCACATCCTCCGCAAACTGTGCGGTAAGAGTTCCTTTGGAATCAATTTTTCTTACAGCTTGATAGTTTTTTCCATTAGCAGAAAATTCAATTTTTGCAAATCCTTGATTTGAGCCTCTTCTAATCAATCCTTTGTTATTTTTTCTTGTATGCTCTCCAAATAGTGAATATGTGATTGCATCTATGATACTTGATTTTCCTGCACCGTTATCACCAACAAATACGGTGGCACCATTGTCAAACTTTAATTTTGTATTAGAATGTGCTAGAAAGTCAACCAGTTCTATACTGCGAATCATTTTTTCCCCCTCTTGAATTGCTCAAAATTCTCAATCACTAGCTGTGTGGCCTGGTCTAGTTGATCTGATGATAAGAGTGGAAGTAGTTCCTTTACAGCAAAATTTGCAAGTTTTTCTGATTTTAACGCATTTACTGCAAGTTTGAATAATTCTTCGTCTATTCGTGCAGGTCTGTTTAGTAGAACTGATGATGCATCTTCAGTTTGTAACATCTTCCAAGAACAATGCAATGTTTTTGGAATTATTTGGGAAATTTTTGTTTGTATTACGTCTCTTTCAATACTCTTACCAATAATTTTAACCTCAACTATTGGCTTTTTATCAAATGTAGATATTTTTTCTAAGATTGTAGATATTGCGGTGTCCAGGTCCTCAGATTCTATTTTTGTAGAAAATTGTGGTCTAGTATCTAGTTTTACCCAGTTTGGTTTTGCCTCTTGCGATGAAATGTCTACTTCAAAAAATCCTTTTTCAGTTTCTTTTATTCCCTCACTAGTTGTCATCTCTGTTGATCCAGGATATGCAAGAGTTCCCCCTAATTGTTCAAACTGTTTTACAGATTTATCGTGCAAATGTCCCATCGCATAGTAAGTAAAGTTTTTTGGTAAATCTGAAGAATTTAATTCTCCAGCAAATTGGTTAATCTCCGTGATTCCCTGATGCAATACAAGAATCTTGTGACCATTGTGTTGTTTTGCAAGAATATCAATATCCCTAAATTTTTCTTCAAATGACTGAAGTTCGTTTTTCCTTATTTTATCAAATCCCGTAATCATTACATCCTTATGATAAACAGGTTTCCCATTTCCCACATATTTGGAGAATTGTAAATTATGGTAGACGTATGGTATAGGAGTTGCACGCATTCTACTAATGTCATGCTCACCCAGAATGAAAAACGAGTCAATCGAATTTTCTTTCAGTCTTTTTAGTGCATTTGCCATTTGCAGGATTGCAGTACCGCTCGGGTTTGGCGTATGAAAGATGTCTCCAGCAAATATTACAAAATCCACATGATCTTTTATTGAAATATCTATTCCTTGATTAAATGAATCATAGATATCCTGTTCTCTTTCTTCCAGCCCATATTGCTGTAGTCCTAGATGTGTATCAGAAATATGTGAAAATAGCATGTTAATCCATCAAAAGATCCTTTTGAACCAGATCTTGGCTTGAATTTGTTCCTGCACTATCAATTTTTTTTGCAACAGCCCATTCACCAACTGCGTTTTGATCAGAACCAATTTTCTTTCCCTTCATTTCATCAATGTGGACTATTGCGGGAAGGTTTACCCACTGGCCAACAAGAACCGCATCTCCAATATTCAATGATGTAAGTTGCGCAATGAAATCTCTACTAATGGATTCGGCAGCAGATGCAATCTGTCTCTGGTCATCTTCCTGTACAATCTTCATTACTGCAAGTGAGCCCATTTGGCTCAAAACATTGGCTTCAATATCTCTAGGTCTTTGTGATACTATTCCTAAGCCAAGCCCAAACTTTCTTCCTTCTCTAGCAATCTTTGCCGCCCAGTACTTCGCCTTTGCGTCCTCATTTTTAGGAATGAATACGTGTGCCTCTTCAATTATTACAAATACAGGTGTATTGAATCTGTAATTTCTCTTTGATTTTACTTTTCCACCTTTTGCATTTACAGCTGCCTTTCTATCTGCTAAAAGTTCCTGTAAGTAGTAGGCAAGTGCTACGTTTGCTTGTCTATCTGTAAATTCTGATACGTTGAGAATATTCAACCTGCCCTCTTTGATAAGAGCAACCGGATTTGACATGTCAGGGTCTAAAATCTCTGATGCTCTATGTCTAGCATCGTCAATCTTGTCTTGAACCCTATCAGCAGAATGTCTATCTTCTTTTCTGTCAGGATTTGCACCAATGTACTGAACCTGAGAGTCTAATGCCTCCCAGAAATTTGCTGACTCCTTTACTTCAGGCGTAAATGCAAGGCGCAAAACTCTTTGTTGTATATCAGCGCCTTCTCTAATTTCTAATACATCTGAAAGTGTATCCGCCTCTAGCAGTCTAGGGTTAATTTTAGCGTCAATGACATTCATTTTTGGAAAATCAAGACCAGAATAATCATTGTGATAATCAAATATGATTACAGTTCCGTCAAGATTTGCAATTTGTTTTGCAAGCAGTGTTACCAAGTTGCTTTTTCCCATTCCTGTCATTGCAAGAATTCCAAGGTGTCGTGAAACTATCTTGTTA